>MTBK01013433.1_pt1 | contig 83994 bp, 72 predicted proteins | sample 1535981 | NCBI WGS metagenome assembly MTBK01 (sample SAMN06109225, study PRJNA356200) | anaerobic digester metagenome | isolation source: biogas reactors fed with pig manure or primary and secondary sludge | place: Spain | collected 2016-06-30
CTGTACCTCGGGTTGCGCAACATCTCCAGCCACCGAGGAGGTGATTCCGGAACCGGTACGCAGGGTTGGAAAGTCGCACTGAACACGATGTCGAGATTGTTCCCAGGTCGACTTCCGTTGTGTTAGAATACGTTTCGTAGTAGTCCCATCTCGGACTTACACAGAATTCCTGACAGGCTCCGTCGCCCGAGGTCCGCACAGCAAAGATTCCGTCCGGTTGCTGAGTCACCGTGTAGGCGTCGCCCTCGGCATCGGGCGTACCGGAGTGGGGATACCCCACTGAGAAGGCGCCGTCGGCTGCGACGAAGCGCGGCATGGCCGTCACCGGCAATGAGGCGGGAGGACGGCCGCACTCCGGTGGGCAGGCGAAAATCGCTTCCTTTGTCGCAATCCTGTCCCACACCGTGACCGCGCCGGTCGCAACGGCCAGGGTCAGCGTCAAAACGGCGAGCGTCCTCTTGTACTGCGGCCGTTCGGCACCGTGCGCCGTGTAGTGCTCGGCCGGCACCGCGACGCCGTCAAAGGTCTCCGCCGGCGCATCAGCGGTTCGGGAGCGTTGCGGGGTCATGACACCGCCCGCAACAACTGGATGTCGCGCACGAGGTTCGCGATGTTCGGCGACCCGAGGCCGGTCACCATGTCGTAGCCGTTGGTGCTCGACGGCATGATGGCATTACCGCCCAGATTGATGTCATGGAAACCCGGCAGTATGGCCGTCTTGGCAACCTTGTAGAGCAGGGGATTGAGATTCCCCAGCGGCTTGGAGCCGTCGCGGACGAGGCTTTGATTCATCAGCGCGGCAAGGCCCGCCCAGATCGGCGCAGCCTGAGAAGTGCCACCGCCGACCATGACTCGTTGGTTCAACACGATCCGCACTCCGGTGAACGGATCGGACACCGCCGAGACATCGGGGACCAGCCGTTGATTGGGAAGCGCAGTGCCCACCCCGACGGATTGCCACTCGGGACGACCGAAAAGTGTCGACGCCCCGCCGGCGGTGCCCTGTACCAGAGGGCCGTTGTACCAGGCCTGCTCCGCATGCCACTCGCCGTTAGGGCCGGTGGAGAGTTTCGTTCCGCCGACGGCCGTCATCTCCGGTAGTGAACCCACCGCATCCACGCCCACGTCGTCCGGACTGGGCGGCTCGGACCACTTTCGGCCGGCCTTGCACTCCAAACCGGCAAGGTCGCCCGAGGCGTCGAATGCTGTGGTGCCGTGCCTCAAAGCTCTGGCAAGCGCCGAGCGCACAGGTGCGAAATCAGCAGCCGTGAAGAGGCGGTCGCAGCCCCAGCCGATCGAGAAGCTCCACACCGCACCGCGGAACTGGTTGTCCACCGAGTCCATCAGCCTGGCCAGCTTCTCGAATGCTCCGCCGCCTTCGTTATTGGTCGTCGGCCGGGCATTGACGAGGACCAGCTTGGCGCTCGGGGCTACGGCGTGGATCACTTGAAGGTCCATGTTCGCTTCACCGCCGATGCGCTCCGGCACGCCACCGATCACCTCCGGAGTGAACCGCGGCAGGTGCACCATGTCGGCGAACGCATCCAAGTCGTCCTGGCGGAATCCGTCAAAGGCGAACACCGCCACCGTCTGGCCTTGTCCGGTGTTGCCCTTCGCGACCAACGGAGTGGCGTTGTAGGTGTTCAACAGCTGATCGGGCAGTAGTCCACCGTTGGGAACCTCGCGCGGTGGCGGTGGTAACGCCTCGCGGATGGGTGTGTAGCTGAGAATACGGCCGAGGCCCGCCAACTCGGCGCGGGCAGCCGAGGGGATGCCGGGCTGCTCAGGAGAGGCGTAGAACACGCGGCCCGAATCGGCGCCGAATTGAATCCGGTAATCGTGCACCGGAATGCCGAAGGCATCTGCCACCGTGGCGGGGGAGCCTTCGATGACCGCCCAGTCCTCGCCGTCGGGCCATCGGACCGACAGCCCGTGTTCGTGCGCCCAGGCGCTCAACCGCACCGGCTCGGAACGCTCCAGCAGTGCGGCGGTCAATTGCACGGAGCCACTGCCGGCCGGGCCGAGATCCGCCGATTCGGTGAGCAACCGGGCATAGGGGCCGCTGATCACATCCGGGCTTGCCGAAGGTGCCTCCCGGTCCCCGGGGAGGGCAACCAGGGCGAGCGTGATCGCCGCGACCATGCCGGAGTGGATCGCCGACCTGGTTCTGCTGCGGATCATGGCAGCAGACTATTCGGATGCCTGGATCACGAATGCCCCAGCCTGCCGCGGCCCATCCGCAGTAGCAGCATGGCCAGGTCCTTGCCGTCCTGACCCAGCGCGCTGTAGCGCTCGATGACCTTCATCTCGCGGCTGTGCACCAGGCGGGTGCCGCCGGAGGCCATCCGGACCTTGCCGATCTCCTGGGAGACCTCCTGGCGGCGCTTCACCGCGGCCAGGATCTCCGCGTCGAGGCGGTCGATCTCCGAGCGCAGGGCGTCGATATCGGATTCGGTGAGTTCCTCAGCGGACATGTCGTCGTTCTCCTGGTGGGGGGATTCTGGTGTCATCCGGTCCGGGCCTCACACAAGAAAAGCCCCGGATCCGGTTTCGGACCGCGGGGCTGTCGGATTGAGCAGCTAAGCCTCCACGGGCACCGCGGACCGGTACCCGTAGAAAAATCGCTGCGTCTGCACGCCGGAGAGTCTGCCACCCAGTGGCGCGCCTCCGCAAAGGGCTGTCCCCCGGCGGCGGTAAGTTGGGGTCGACATGAGCGTGCAGGTGACCGATTATCGGGCTCCGGGGGATCCGGCCGAGCTGCTTGAGGGCCTCAATCCGCAGCAGCGGCAGGCCGTCCTGCACGAGGGCGCCCCGCTGCTGATCGTGGCCGGGGCCGGCTCGGGCAAGACCGCGGTGCTCACCCGCCGGATCGCCTACCTGCTGGCCGCTCGCGACGTCGGCCCCGGTCAGATCCTGGCCATCACCTTCACCAACAAGGCCGCCGCTGAGATGCGCGAGCGGGTCAGCCAATTGGTCGGCGCGCGGGCCCGCAATATGTGGGTGTCGACGTTCCACTCCACGTGTGTGCGGATCCTGCGTAACCAGGCTTCCCTGCTGCCCGGACTGAACTCCAACTTCTCCATTTACGACGCCGACGACTCGCGCCGCCTGCTGATGATGGTCGGCAAGGACATGGGTCTGGACGTCAAGCGCCATTCGCCGCGGATGCTGTCCACCGCGATCTCCAACCTCAAGAACGAGTTGATCACTCCGGAGCAGGCGGTCGCCGCGCTGGAGTCCGGTGGCGACGACCTGACCCGAATCGTCGCCGAGGTCTACACCGAGTATCAGCGCCGGTTGCGCGGCGCCAACGCGCTGGATTTCGACGATCTGATCGGCGAGACCGTGGGTGTGCTGCAACGGCATCCGCAGATCGCCCAGTACTACCGTCGCCGGTTCCGGCACATCCTGGTCGACGAGTACCAGGACACCAACCACGCCCAGTACGTCCTGGTGCGCGAACTCGTCGGGGTGAGCGCGCCGGACACCGATGCGGTGCCACCCGCCGAGTTGTGTGTGGTGGGCGACGCCGACCAGTCGATCTACGCGTTCCGCGGTGCGACCATCCGCAATATCGAGGACTTCGAACGCGACTTCCCGGACGCCAGCACGATCATGCTCGAGCAGAACTACCGCTCGACCCAGAACATCCTGTCCGCGGCCAACTCGGTGATCGCGTACAACTCCGGCCGGCGCGAGAAGCGGCTGTGGACCGACGCCGGCGACGGTGAGCTCATCGTGGGCTACGTCGCCGACAACGAGCACGACGAGGCCCGGTTCGTCGCGGCCGAGATCGAAGAACTGGTCGCTAAATCTGTCGGTGGATCCGGAACCGACCACACCTACAACGATGTCGCGGTGTTCTACCGCACCAACAACTCCTCGCGGTCGCTGGAGGAGGTGTTCATCCGCGCGGGCATCCCGTACAAAGTCGTTGGGGGAGTGCGCTTTTACGAGCGCAAGGAGATTCGCGACATCGTCGCCTACCTGCGGGTTCTCGATAATCCAGGTGACGCCGTCAGCCTGCGCCGCATCCTCAACACCCCACGTCGCGGTATCGGCGACCGCGCTGAGGCCTGCATGGCCGTGTATGCGGAGAACACCGGTGGCGGGTTCGCCGATGCACTCGCCGCGGCCGCCGAGGGCAAGGTGCCCATGCTCAACTCCAGGTCGGAGAAGGCGATCGCCGGGTTCGTCGAGTTGCTCGACGAACTCCGCGGGCGGCTTGGCTCAGCCGATGACGGTGAACTCGGCGAGCTCGTCGAAGCGGTGCTCGACCGCACCGGCTACCGGCGCGAACTGGAGTCCTCCAATGATCCGCAGGATCTGGCCCGGCTGGACAACCTCAACGAATTGGTCAGCGTCGCACACGAATTCAGCATCGACCGGGCCAATGCCGCGGCGCTTGCCGAGGAATCGGAGACGGACCTCGACGACGACGGGGACGTCCCGCAGACCGGCCTGCTGGCCGAGTTCCTGGAGCGGGTCTCACTGGTCGCCGACTCCGACGACATCCCCGAGAACGCCGACGGCGTCGTCACGATGATGACGCTGCACACCGCCAAGGGTCTGGAGTTCCCGGTGGTGTTCGTGACCGGTTGGGAGGACGGGATGTTCCCGCACATGCGGGCGCTCGGCGATCCGACCGAACTCAGCGAGGAACGGCGGCTGGCCTACGTCGGGATCACCCGCGCCCGTCAGCGGCTCTACCTGTCCCGGGCGAAGGTCCGCTCATCCTGGGGACAGCCCATGCTCAACCCGGAGTCGCGGTTCCTACGCGAGATCCCGGAAGGCCTCATCGACTGGCGGCGCACCGACAGTGATTCCAGGCAGGGGGGCCAGGGATTCAGCGCGCCGGTGGCCGGCCGCTACGGCGGCGCAGCCGAGGCCGGGCGACCGTCGCCGATGCGGTCGGGCGCGGGCAAACGGGCGATGATCGTGTTGGCGCCCGGCGATCGGGTCAGCCACGACAAGTACGGCCTGGGCCGGGTCGAGGAGGTCTCCGGGATGGGCGAGTCGGCGATGTCGCTGATCGACTTCGGCACCGCCGGCCGGGTCAAGCTGATGCACAACCACGCACCCGTGCAGAAGCTCTAGATGAACAAGAGCCGCCTCGAGGCCTTCAGCGACGCCGTGATGGCGGTCGCCATCACGCTGCTCGCCCTCGACCTGAAGGTGAAGCCGGTCAAAGGCCTGCCGTTGAGCACTCAACTGTGGGAGCAATGGCCGGTGTTCGCCGCCTATGCGGTGAGCTTCTTCATCATCGGCTGCATCTGGATCAGCCATCACGCGCTGTTCCGGGTGGCGAAGGGTGTCGACCGTTCCGTGCTGGCCTACAACCTGTTGCTGTTGCTGTTCGTGACGGCAATCCCGTTCACCACGGCGACCTACGCCGACTATGCAACGGCGGGCGGGGACAATGCGCGGGTCGCCGTCATCGCCTACGGAACCGTGATGGCGGGGATGTCGATCAGCTTCACCCTGATCTTGCGGCAATTGCTGCGCGCGGGCCTCTTCGATGCACGACTCACCCCGGATCAGGAACGAAAGCTGTTGTTCAAGTACGGAATCGGCGTCGTCGTGTATCCGGTCATCACCCTGATCGGAATGCTCAATGCGCAGATCATGCTGCTGCTGTACATCCCGGTGATCGGGTACTACTTCGGGCCGGGCGCCCGCAATCTGGAGATCGGACCGGCCCGAGCCGATACACCCTGAACAGGTATCCACCCTCGGGTCGATGGGTGCAGTGCCGACGCCAGCGCCGCCAGTGGAAGCGCCGGGACGAGGTAGACCGGCCACGCCAGTTCGGTATCGGCGACGAAGAATGCGCCGAAGGTCAGCAACGCGACCCCGCAGGAGAAGGCGATCAAATACCGGCCCAGCTGACGGCGCGTCAGCAACAGCACCACGCCCGGCACCGAGGTCGCTGCGAACAGAACGGTCAGGAAGCCGACCGCCAGACAGAACACCCGTTCCTCCGGCCAGCGACCGCCGATCAGATCGGTGGCCACCGCCGCGGTGGCCCATCCGCTGAGGATGCCGGCCACGGCCGCCGCGATCGCCGTGGCTGGGATGGACCGAGGGAGCGGCTCAGGGGGAGATCCGACGGGAGCGCGCCGGATGATGCGGGTGCGTTCCGCATCGGATAGCGGCGTAGTGAGAATGGGTTCCGTCGGTTGGCGGCGGATCCGGGGAGGCTCGTCAGCCGGCCCGTCAGCCGACGTAGGCACCCACGGAGATGCCGCGGGAGGCCAGCCACGACACCGGGTCGGTGGCGTTGCCGCCGCCGAGCAGCACCGAGAAGTGCAGATGCGGGCCGGTGGAGTTGCCGCGGTTGCCGATCGTCGCGATCTGGTCGCCGGCGAACACCCGCTGGCCGACCGAGACGGTCCAGGAGTTGATGTGGCCGTAGCGGGTGACGGTGCCGTCCGGGTGCGTGATCAGCACCCAGGCGCCGTAACCGGAGTTGGTGTAGCCGGCTTCCTTCACGACGCCGTCAGCGGCGGCGTAGATCGGCGTGCCGACCGGACCGGCTAGGTCGACGCCGTCGTGCAGTGCGCCCCACCGGTAGCCGAAGCCCGAGGTGAACAGGGCGTGGGTGGGCAGCGCGAACAGCGGACGCTGCAGTCGGGCCTCGCGCTCGGCGCGCTCGGCGGCGTAGGCGACGCCCTTGGCCAGTTCCTCGTTGTGAACGGCGGCGTTGGCGGCCGGCTTGACCGGGATCACCTCGGCGCCGCGCACGGCGGCGGTAGCGCCGTCCATCGGGGCCTTCTCAGCGGCCAGCACGGTGCGTGTGGTCGGGACGTCGACGCGGGGGTTGACCATGGTGTACGCGGCGGCGGCAGCGGCGCCGGCGGCCATCGCGGCGATCAGGACGCGTCCGCGGGCCGCGCTGGTCGGCTGCCGGCGGTGCATCGGGGTACGCGGGAGGACGTCGGTGACCTCGGCGCTGTTGAACATCGGGCGCTCGGCCCGGGGCTTGATCGGCTTGATCTCCGCGGTCAGCAGGGGAGTGAGGTCTTCGACGTCGCGCATGACATCAAGATCGAGTGAATCACCCGAATCACCAGGAATGCGCGCCTCCGTGGCGGGGGCTGACCTCAGCTGTGTCAAAACCAAATCCCTCACGTCGTGACCAAAGCGTTATCTAGACCGGAAGAAGGTAACCAAAATGAGACCAAATCGGCAACCCGGTCGGGGGAGAGCCGGGGGATTGTGACTTGAATCACCTACGTTCCGCGAGGTGGGAAGCGACTCACCCTTACTGGCCGGTAATCGTTAAAGTTCCCTGCGGACCTACAGCGTCAACGAACCCCTACGGACAGCGAGCCCATGGATCTTTACGAATATCAGGCGAAGGAAGTGTTCGCCAAGCACAACGTTCCCAGCACCCCCGGTCGGGTCACCGAATCCGCGGAGGAGGCCAAGGCGATCGCCGAGGAGATCGGCCGCCCGGTGATGGTGAAGGCGCAGGTCAAGACCGGCGGCCGCGGTAAGGCCGGCGGCGTCAAGTACGCCGCCACCCCGGAGGACGCCTACACCCACGCCAAGGCGATTCTCGGCCTGGACATCAAGGGCCACGTCGTGAAGAAGTTGCTGGTGGCAGAGGCCAGCGACATCGCCGAGGAGTACTACATCTCCTTCCTGCTCGACCGGGCCAACCGCACCTACCTGGCGATGTGCTCGGTGGAGGGCGGCATGGAGATCGAGGAAGTGGCCGCAACCAAGCCTGACCGGCTCGCCAAGGTCCCGGTCGACGCCGTCAAGGGTGTCGACCTCGCCTTCGCCCGTCAGATCGCCGAGAAGGGCCACCTGCCCGCCGAGGTGCTCGACGCCGCCGCAGTCACCATCGCCAAGCTGTGGGACGTCTTCGTGGGTGAGGACGCCACCCTGGTCGAGGTCAACCCGCTGGTTCGCACCCCGGACGACCGGATCCTGGCACTGGACGGCAAGGTCACCCTGGACGAGAACGCGGGCTTCCGCCATCCCGACCACGTCCAGTTCGAGGACAAGGAGACCACCGACCCACTCGAGCTCAAGGCCAAGGCGCACGACCTGAACTACGTCAAACTCGACGGCTCGGTGGGCGTCATCGGTAACGGAGCCGGCCTGGTGATGTCGACGCTCGACGTGGTCGCCTACGCCGGGGAGAACCACGGCGGCGTCAAGCCGGCCAACTTCCTCGACATCGGCGGCGGCGCCTCGGCCGAGGTGATGGCCGCCGGCCTCGACGTGATCCTCAACGACAAGCAGGTCAAGAGCGTGTTCGTCAACGTCTTCGGTGGCATCACCTCCTGCGACGCGGTCGCCACCGGAATCGTCAAGGCGCTGCAGATCCTGGGCGCCGAGGCAAACAAGCCTCTCGTTGTGCGTCTCGACGGCAACAACGTCGAAGAAGGCCGTCGGATCCTCGCCGAGGCCAACCACCCGCTGGTGACCCTGGCCGAGACCATGGACGCCGGCGCTGACAAAGCCGCCGAACTCGCTTACGCCGCCGGCGGAAAGGACGCCTGAGCCATGTCGATCTTTTTGAACAAGGACTCCAAGGTCATCGTCCAGGGCATCACCGGCGGTGAGGGCACCAAGCACACCGCACTGATGCTCAAGGCCGGCACCCAGGTGGTCGGCGGTGTCAACGCGCGCAAGGCCGGCACCACGGTGTCGCACAAGGACGCCAGCGGCAAGGACGTCGAGTTGCCGGTGTTCGGTTCGGTCGCCGAAGCGATGAAGGCCACCGGCGCCGACGTGTCCATCGCGTTCGTGCCCCCGGCGTTCTCCAAGGACGCCATCATCGAGGCCATCGATGCCGAGATCCCGCTGCTGGTGGTCATCACCGAGGGAATCCCGGTGCAGGACACCGCCTATGCATGGGCCTACAACGTCGATCACGGCAACAAGACCCGCATCATCGGCCCGAACTGCCCCGGCATCATCACCCCGGGTGAGGCACTGGTCGGCATCACCCCGGCCAGCATCACCGGCAAGGGCCCGATCGGTCTGGTGTCCAAGTCCGGAACGCTGACCTACCAGATGATGTACGAGTTGCGCGATTTCGGTTTCTCGACCGCGATCGGCATCGGCGGCGACCCGGTGATCGGGACCACCCACATCGACGCCATCGCGGCGTTCGAGAAGGATCCCGAGACCAAGCTGATCGTGATGATCGGCGAGATCGGCGGCGACGCCGAGGAGCGGGCCGCCGACTACATCAAGGCCAACGTGACCAAGCCGGTCGTCGGCTACGTGGCGGGCTTCACCGCTCCGGAGGGCAAGACCATGGGCCATGCCGGCGCCATCGTGTCGGGCTCCTCGGGCACCGCCGCCGCCAAGCAGGAGGCGCTGGAAGCAGCCGGGGTGAAGGTCGGCAAGACGCCGTCCGCCACCGCCGCGCTGGCACGGGAGATCCTCAAGAGCCTGTGACGGCCGTCGACCCGCGCACTCCGGTCCTGGTCGGCGTCGGCCAGTTCACCGAGCGTCGGGACGATGCCGGCTACCGCGGCATGTCCTCGGTCGAATTGGCGACCGAGGCTGCCGCGGCGGCACTGGCTGACACCGGGGTCGATCCCGCCGCGATGGCGGCCGTCATCGACACCGTGGTGGGAATCCGGCAGTTCGAGATCAGCGGCCGCGGGATGGCGCCGCTGGGACACTCCACCAACTACCCGCGGTCGGTGGCCCGGCGGCTCGGCGCCGAGCCGGCCCGCGCGGTGCTGGAACCCATTGGCGGACAGGGGCCGCAGCACGTCGTCACCGAGTTCGGCGCGGCGATCGCGGCCGGGGCCGCCGACGCGGTGCTGGTGATCGGATCGGAGAACGGGTCGACGCTGCGCTCGTTCGGCAACGCCGGGGCGGGCGACAAGCCTGATCACTCCGAGACCGTCGAGGGTCAGCTCGAGGATCGTGGCTACGGCTACGAGGGACTGTTCGACGAGTACACGGTGGCGCACGGTCTGGTGGGTGCGCCGGCCCAGTACGGCCTGTTGGAGAACGCCCGTCGCGGACGGGTGGGCTTGAGCGCCGCCGACTACCGGCGCGCGATGGGCGAGCTGTTCGCCCCGTTCACCCGAGTCGCTGCGGCGAACCCGTTCTCGTCGTCCCCGGCCGAGCGCAGTGTCTCCGAACTGATCACCGTCACCGATGACAACCGGATGATCTGCGATCCGTACCCGCGACTGCTGGTGGCGCGCGATCAGGTCAACCAGGGCGCGGCGGCGGTGCTGATGTCGGTGGAGGCGGCCCGCCGTCTCGGCGTGCCGCAGGAGAAGTGGGTGTACCTGCGCGGGCACGCGGATCTGGTGGACCAGCCACTGCTGGACCGGGAGGACCTGACCTACAACTCGGCCTCGGTGCTGGCCGTGCGGGAGGCGCTCGCGGTGGCCGGCGTCGGCGTCGACGACATCGCCGCCTTCGACCTCTACAGCTGCTTTCCGGTCCCGGTGTTCAACTTCTGCGACGGTATGGGTCTGGCCACCGACGATCCGCGCGGGCTGACACTCACCGGCGGCCTGCCGTACTTCGGCGGCCCCGGAAACAGCTACTCATTGCACGCGATCGCCGAGGTGGTGACCCGGATGCGTTCCGCCCCAGGAGAATTCGGCCTGGTCGCGGCCAACGGTGGGATCATGAGCAAGTATTCAGTGGGCGTCTACTCGACCGCCCCGGCGCCGTGGAAGCCGGACGGAAGTGATCTGCTGCGCCGGCAGGTCGCGGACCGGCCGGCAGTGCCGGTGTCGATCAAGGCCGACGGTGACGCCGTCATCGAGACCTACACCGTGCGGTACGACTGGCCGGTGCGCACCGGGATCATCATCGGACGACTGGACGACACCAGCCGGTTCCTGGCGCTGACCGAGGATGCCGGGTTGGTTGAGTTGCTGACAGACGGGGAACCGCTGGGCGCACGCATCAGGGTTCGGGCGGGAGAGAAGAACAATCGGGCGTCGTTGTTCTGAATCTAGAAGCCTGACGCCAGGGCGCCGGTGAACTCGGTGCAGAACCAGTCCACGTCCGAAGACGAGAACACCAGCGGCGGACGAACTTTCAGCACATTGCCGTGCGTGCCGCAGACCGAGATCAGCACGCGCCGTTCCCGCATCGCGTTGACCAACGCCTTCGCCCCGGCCCGGTCGGGGCCGCCGTCCTCGGTGAGCACCTCCACGCCGACATAGAGGCCGGAGCCGCGGACCTCACCGATACGTGGATGGTTCAGGACGCTGAGTTCGTCTCGCAATCCGCCGCCCACCTCGGCGGCGTTGGCCATCAATTCCTCGTCTTCGATCACGTCGAGCACTGCCGCGGCGGCAGCCATCGCGACCGGGTTTCCGCCGAAGGTGTTGAAGTAGGGCACTTCGGTGGCGAAGGCCTCCAGCACCTCGGCCCTGGCCGCCATCGCCGCGATGGGCAGGCCATTGCCCATCGGCTTGCCCATGGTGACGATGTCCGGAACCACGCCGTGCCGGCTGAATCCCCACATCGAGTCACCGGTGCGGGTGAATCCGGGCTGCACCTCGTCAGCGATGAACACACCGCCCGCGCGGCGAACCAACTCCACCACGGGACCGAGCAGTGCCGGGTCCGGATAGATGCCGTCGGAGGAGAAGATGGTGTCGACGATCAGCGTGCTGACGCCGATCCCGGCGGATTGCAGGTCCTCGACGGCGGCGGCGACGTCTGCGATGAACCGGGTGGGGTCTTCGGGTGCGGGTACCGTGCGAACGTGCGGGCCGGTGGCGGCCGGGCCGCCGATCGACGGTGAGATCGCGGTCACCGCAGCGGTATTGCCGTGGTACGCGTCCGCGGTGATGATCACGCCCCTGTTGCCGGTGTGCATCTCGGCCACCCGCAACGCGAGGTCGTTGACCTCTGAGCCGGTGCAGGCGTACATCACCCGGTTCACCGCCTCGGGCATGGTCGCCAGTAACCGCTCGCTGTAGTCGACGATCCCGTCATGCAGATACCGGGTGTGGGTGTTCAGCGTCGCGAGTTGCCGGCTGGCGGCTTCGACGACGTGTGGATGACAGTGACCCACGCTGGCGACGTTGTTGTAGGCGTCCAGATAGCAGGCGCCGTCGGCGTCGTAGAGCCTCGTTCCCAGGCCGCGAACCAGGTGCACGGGCCGGTCGTAGAACAGCCGGTAGGACGGCCCGAGCACGCGGTCGCGGGCCGCGATCAACTTCCCGGTGGCGGGATCCACCGGATGGTCGGGGGAGTAGCTGTTGGAATCCATGATGTTCGAGAAACTCACAGCACTACCCCTCCTGGATGATCGCGGCCCGACGAACGTCAGCGTTCGTGAGCCTCTTCGAGAACGATCCGGCCCAGCTCCGAATACCGTTGCGGCGACTTGTACTTCAGCACGATCGCCAGGATGATGCCGCCGCCACCGACGACTCCCACCACCCACGGAATCGAGGCGAAGATCCAGTCGCTGGCCGCTGTACCGGCCGCGAACTCGGCGTTCTTGCCGAGCAGATAGATCACGTAGAGCATGCCGATGCCGCCCAGCAGTGGCGCCAGGAAGGTGCGAAACCAGTTTGCCGTCTCCGGATGCTCCTTGAGCACATGAAAGTAGGAGATCACCGAGAACGCCGTCAGCGCCTGCACGATCATGATCGCGGTGGTACCCAGAAGTGCCATCAGCCCGTAGAGACCGGTGTAAGGGTCACGTCCGGTGAAGTCGAAGAACAGCACGATCACGGTGGCGATAACGGTCTGAACGAATCCCGCGATGTGCGGCGAGCCGTGCAGCGAGTGGGTGGCGCCGAGGGTCTTGCGCATTCCGGGGATGACGTTCTCGCGGCCGATCGCATAGATGTAGCGGGCGGCGCAGTTGTGAAATGCCATGCCACAGGCGAACGATCCGGTCATCAGCAGGATCCGGAACATGTCGACCGCCCAGGTTCCGAGGTTCTCGCCGACCGGGCCGAAGAAGATGTCGCCGGCAGTGGCCGAATCCTGGGCCAGTGCCACCGCCTTCGTCGGGCCGGTGCCGACGATCGCCATCCAGGAGATGAAGATGTAGAAGACGCCGATTCCGATGACCGAACTGATGACCGCGATCGGGATGATCTTCTTGGGGTTCTTCGACTCCTCGCCGTACATCGCCGCGGACTCGAAGCCCACCCAGGACCAGAAGGCGAAGAACAGTCCGACGCCGGCCGACCCGGCGACCGCCAGTGCGCTGCCGTCGGGACCGGGGACGCTGCCGGAGAGATTGTGGAATGCGTTGAGCGGGTTGAGTGAACCGAGCGACCAACCCTCCGGACCGCCGCCGGAGAACAGCACCGAGAAGGCCATCAGGGCGAGCATGAGGATCTCGGTGACCAGGAAGACACCGAGCACCTTCGCGGCCAGATTGACGTCGAAGTAGGTCAGGACCGCATTGACGGCCAGCATGCCGAGGGCGAAGACGATCCACGGGACGTCGAGTCCGAACAGCGACTTGAACAAGTCGTTGCCGAAGAACGCGAAGATCCCGATGATCGACGCTTCGAACACGATGTAGGCCAACGCCGTCAGGAAGCCGGCACCTAGACCGATGACCCGGCCGAGGCCGTGCGAGATGTAGCCGTAGAACGCCCCGGTGGCGGTGATGTGCCTGCTCATCGCCGCGTAACCGATTGAGAACAGCGTCAGCACGATGGTGGCGACGAAGTAGCCGGCCGGGGCGTACGCGCCGTTGCCGAATCCGACGGCGATCGGCACGTTGCCGACCATGGCGGTGATCGGTGCGGCGGTGGCGACCGCCATGAACAGGACGCCGAGCAGGCCGACGGCATTGGGTTTGAGGCGTTGGACGGTGTTTGTCTCGCTCATCTGTCTTCCAATCTCACGAGCGCTGAGGGGAGGTGTCGTATTTGGTCTGGTTTGGGCCGATACGAGTCTTCGCGCGAATGCGATGCCGATGTCGATGACGGGTCGAACGCCGCCATTGTTACCTCACCCGGCCATGCCTTTCAACTGGAATGATGAAAATTCTCGCCGACTGTTTCGGTCCTGTTTCCGACGCGCACCGCGGCGTAACACTGCCGTGAAGATTTGCGTTTTGGTCTGCCCGATCGGGCGGTATGGCCCACAATCGGTCCATGCCGGGTCTGCCGCCGAACCACGAGTTGTTCGCCCGCGCCGCACTGCCCGCCTACGGCCGGGCCGAAGACGCCGAACTGCGCCTGTTGAGCCTCTCCGAGAACGCCACCTACCTCGCCACCGGAGGGAATCCAGCCGGCGGGGATCCGCTGGTGCTGCGGGTGCACCGGCCCGGCTATCACTCGCTGGCGGCGATCCACTCGGAGTTGGCCTGGATGAAGGCGTTGCGCAGCGAGACCGCCGTCGCCACCCCCGAACTCGTCGCGGCCACTGACGGCACCGACGTGGTGGCGGCCGACGTCGATGGTGAAGTGCTGCACGTCGATGCGGTGAGTTTCGTTCCCGGTTGCACCGCCGAAGAGGATCCGGACGCAGTGGGATTCGACGAACTCGGCCGGATCACCGCGGTGATGCATCGGCACTCCCGCACCTGGACCCCACCGGGGGACTTCACCCGGTTCAGCTGGGACCTCGACACCATCCTCGGGCGGGAGGCGCGGTGGGGCGACTGGCGACTGGCTCCCGGGCTCGGTGAACAGGACCGATCCTGGATTCAGCGCGCTTCCGACGACATCACCACCCGCCTGATCGAATTCGGCTGCGCCCCCGATCGTTTCGGCCTGATTCACGCGGATCTCCGATTGGCCAATCTGATGGTCGATCCGGCTGATCCCGCCGCAGGCATCACGGTGATCGACTTCGACGACTGCGGCTGGTCCTGGTACCTCGCCGATCTCGGAGCAGCGGTGTCCTTCATCGAGGACACCCCGACCGGGGAGCGGATCATCGCCGACTGGCTTCGTGGCTATTTCCAGGTCGAATCCATCCCGGCCGAGGACCTCATTCTCATCCCGTCCTTCGTGATGATGCGCCGCATCATGCTGACCGCCTGGATCGCGTCGCACCACGACGCCGACTCGGCGTTGGGAGTCGGCGCGGACTTCGCGCCGAACACCGCCCGACTGGCCGAACGGTATCTGACGGACCGCACCTGGCTGCACGACTCGATCTTCGGCTTTCGCGTCTAGAACAGCTGCGGCAGAAAGGGACTCACTTGTTCGATCTTCGCTCCGCCTCAGTCCTGGTGACCGGCGGCACCAAGGGAATCGGCCGCGGCATCGCCGGTGTCTTCGCCCGGGCCGGCGCCGATGTGGCGATCGCCGCACGCTCCGACGTCGGCGATGCGGTCGCTGATCTCGATGCGCTCGGATCCGGCCGCGTGATCGGTGTCCGGGCCGATGTGCGTGATCCGGCGTCCTGCGCTGCGATGGCGAAGGACGTCGTCGACTCGTTCGGCGGTATCGACGTGGTCTGCGCCAATGCCGGCATCTTCCCGGAGGCGCCACTGGACGCCATGACCCCGGAGCAGCTGGCCGAGGTGCTGGACGTCAATGTCAAGGGCAACATCTTCACCGTGCAGGCCTGTCTGCCCGCATTGACCGCGTCCGGACGGGGCCGGGTGATCCTGACCTCGTCGATCACCGGACCGATCACCGGCTTTCCGGGGTGGTCACATTACGGCGCCTCCAAGGCGGCGCAGTTGGGCTTCATGCGCACGGCTGCAATCGAACTCGCGCCGCGCGGCATCACCGTCAACGCGATCATGCCCGGCAACATCTTCACCGAGGGCCTGGCCGATCTCGGTGAGGACTACCTCGCCGGGATGACTCGCGCGATTCCGGCCGGCACCCTGGGCAAGCCGGAGGACATCGGTCACCTCGCCGCCTTCCTGGCGACCGTGGAGGCCGGTTACATCACCGGGCAGGCCATCGCCGTCGACGGCGGTCAGGTGCTACCGGAGTCGCCGGATGCGGTGATGCGCTGAATCGAGGTGATGCGCTGAATCGAAAGGAGTGCGGTGGAGGAGTCAGCGGGGGGAGCGGTCGCCGAGGACGTCCGTCGGCGAATCCTGTCGATGCTGGCCCAGGGGACGTTGCGTCCGGGTTCGCGGCTGGGCACCGAACGTGAGATGGCCGAACGCTTCTCGGTGTCGCGCGCCACATTGCGCAGTGCGCTGGTGCCGTTGAGCCGGGCCGGACTTCTTGAACGTCGGACCGGACGAAACGGCGGGACCTTCGTGCGGGCCGACATGGTGCAACGCAACGCCGCCGAATTGGAGAGTCTTCCGGCCAGGCTTCGCAGCGGGGGCCACACCAGCGCCACCCGGGTATTGGGCACCGACCGTCGAATCGCACTGCCGACGGAGGCCGCGGCGCTGGAGATCGGTTCGGAAGCAGAGATTTTCGCCATTCGCAGGTTGCGACTGGCCGACGGTGTGCCGTTGTCGGTCGACCTCTCCTGCTTCAGCGCCGAACTGGTGCCGGATCTTCTGGAGCAGCCACTCGGCGGTTCTCTCTACGAGCTGCTCACGGTCCGCTTCGGACTGGTTCCGACCACCTCGACCGAGACCATCGAGGTGGTCAGCGCCAGCCCCCGGGAAGCGGAATGGTTGGGCATCTCCAACCGGCAGCCGTTGCTGGCGGTCACCCGGGTGACCCACGACGCCGGCGGACGCCCCTTCGAATACGCCTACGACCTGTTCCGTGCCGACCGGGTGCGGTTGACCGCGACCACCTCGGTGGTGACCTCGCGGGAGCGGGTCGGCACCGACGGCAGGGTGGAGCGATCGGTCAGCAGCGCCTGAGACTCAGTCCAGCGCGGCCAGCGTGCCGGCCAGTCGCTCGACGTGGGCGGCGACCTCCGGCTCGGATTTGTCCGGCAGGCCGAACAGCACCTCGGTGACGCCGATGCTCTTCCAGTGCTCGAGCTTCTCCGGTACCGGCTTGAAGTCCAGTGCCACGATGCTGGGGGCGCCGTCACGGCCCGCTGCTGCCCAGATGTCCTGGAGCATCCGGACCGGCTCGTCGATGACGAAGTCGCGGGGGGTGGTGATCCAGCCATCCGCCGACCGGGCGATCCACTTGAAGTTCTTCTCGGTGCCGGCCGCACCCACCAGCACGGGGATGTGCGACTGGACCGGCTTCGGCCAGGCCCAGCTGGGACCGAAGTTGACGAACTCGCCTTCGTAGGAGGCTTCTTCCTTTGTCCACAATTCCCGCATCGCCTCGATGTACTCGCGCAGCATGGTGCGCCGCCGTCCGGGCGGGACGTTGTGGTCGGCCAGTTCGTCGGTGTTCCAGCCGAATCCGACGCCCAGGCTGACCCGCCCGCCGGACAGGTGGTCGAGGGTGGCGATCGTTTTCGCCAGGCTGATCGGATCGTGCTCGACCGGCAGTGCGACCGCGGTGGACAGCCGCACCCGGGAGGTGACCGCACAGGCGGTGCCCAGGCTGACCCAGGGATCCAGGGTGCGCATGTAGCGGTCGTCGGGCAGTTCCTCGCCACCGGTGGTCGGATGCGCCGCCTCCCGCTTGACCGGGATGTGGGTGTGCTCGGGCACATAGAACGTGGTGAAGCCGTGATCGTCAGCGAGTTTCGCGGCGGCCGCCGGTGTGATGCCCCGGTCGCTGGTGAACAGAACGAGCCCGTAATCCATTCCAGAATTAGAACGTGTTCTACTGCCGGGGGCAAGACAGCGGGTCGTGCCGGTGACACGCCGCTGCCCGGGCCGGTCCGGGCCGGTGCGATAGCGTGGTGAACATGACTTATCCGCCGAACAACCCCGGCTATCCGGCGCCCCAGCAACCCGGTGGCTACGGCGCTCCACCTGCTCCCGGCGCCCCGGGCCCGCTGGGCGGGTACCCGGCCGCGCCGGCTGCACCGGCAGTATCGGCTCCGGCCGCACCGGCTGGGGCCACCAGGCTGCCGGGCCTGCTGGCTGCCGCCGGGGCAGGACTCGGTCTGGCCGCGTACCTCGCCAGCTTCGGGCCGCTGCTCAAGATCAACGCCGACATCGGGCCGTTCGGCGGCGCGTCGTTCACCGCCAGTGGCCTGAGCTACTGGACCATCGCGGCGCTGACCGCCTCGCTGCTGGCCGCCGTCAGCCTGCTGCCGAAAGGCCCCAAAGCAACGACGGGGACCTACACCCCGATCGTGGCGGTGGCCGCAGTATTGGGTGTGCTGCTGGTGATCGGTCAGATCATCAACCGCCCCAACGGTTTCTCCATCGGTTGGGCGCTGTGGGCGGTGCTGCTGTTCACCACCTTCCAGGCGGTCGCGGCGGTGGCCGCGCTGCTGTTCGAGTCGGGTGTCCTCACCGCCCCGGCACCGCGACCGCACTATGAGCAGTACGGCCAGTACGGTCCGCCCCCCGGCGGCTACTACCCGCAGGGTCAGCGTCCCGGCTACCCGGCGCCGTACGGCAACTACCCGACCGGCGGATTCGGCCAGGAGCATTTCTCCGGGTCCGACGCCGACGCGCCGCCGACCCCGCCGACCGGCATCCCCGGCCTCCCGCCCACTTCGGGTTCGGCTGCTGCGGGTCCGGCTGCTGCGCAGCCGCCGGCACCCGAGTCGCCTCAGGGTCCGGGTTCCGGCTCGGCGCAGTCCTGACCGCGCGCTACTCACGACCTCGCCTTGGCGGACAGGCTTCAGACTGCAGGTACCTCCTCTTCCGTAGGTACCCCACAGTCCCGTGATCTGGTCCGAGTTGCATTCGGGCCATCCCTGGTGGCGCTTGCCATCATCGCGGCGATCACGCTCGTCCAGCTGGTCGTCGCCAACAGCGATCTGACCGGCACGCTCGGGGCGGTGGCCAGCATGTGGCTGGCCGCGCATCTGGTTCCGGTGTCGATCGCCGGCCAGCAACTCGGCGTGCTGCCACTGGTTCCGGCGGCGGCGATGGTGTGGGCCACCGCGCGAACCACCGCACAGATCACCCCGGCGCGGGGTTCGTGGTTCGTGATCCGCTGGATCGTCGCCTCCGCACTGGGCGGTCCGCTCCTGATCGCGGCGGTCTGCCTGGCCGTCGTGCACGACGCGGCCTCGGTGATCACCGTGCTGCAGACGCCCAACGCGTTGGGCGCGTTCTCACTCGTTCTCCTCATCCACGGTCTGGGCGTGCTCTTCGGCGTCGGCCCCCGGCTGGCGCCGCGAGTGCTGGCCAGGTTCGGCTTGCCGGGTTGGCTGGTCGACACCGTGCGGCCGGCCGCCATCGGGGTGCTGACCCTGCTGGCGTTGTCGTGCGCAGTGGTCGCGGCCTCCCTGGTCGTGCACTGGGGGACCATGCACGAACTGTTCGGCATCACCGACTCGTTCTTCGGCCAGCTCAGCCTGGGACTGCTGTCGCTGCTGTACCTGCCCAACGTGGTGGTGGGCGCGGCCGCGGTGGCGGTCGGGTCCAGCGCACACATCGGCTTCGCCACCTTCAGCGCGTTCACGGTGTTCGGCGGCGACATCCCGGCCCTGCCGATCCTGGCCGCGGTGCCCACGCCCCCGCTGGGGCCGGTATGGGTGGCGTTGCTGATCGTCGGCGCCGCCTCCGGGGTGGCGCTGGGACAGCAGTGCGCCCTGCGGCCCGCGCCGCTGCCGATCGCGACGGCCAAGCTGGCGGTGGCTTCGGCGCTGGCGGCGGTGACCCTGGCACTGCTCGGATTCGCCGGCGGCGGACCGCTGGGCAACTTCGGCTCGATCGGGGTGGATCAGGCGACCTTCGCGCCAGGAGTGTTCATCTGGTTCTTCCTCATCGGCGGGATGACGGTGGCGATGGCCGGTGGAATCACCCCCCGGCCGAAGCGGCCCGCGCCGGTGGTCCCGGTCGACGTGGCCGACGAGGCCGACGGGGTCGACGGGGCCGACGAGATGGACGGGGTCGACGGGGCCGACGGGGAGGACGACTCTGAACCGATCACCGAGTCGTTCGCAGTTCCGGAGCCTGAAGCTGAACCCGAAGGCGAGACCGGGCCGGAGGACGAGTCCGTCGTGCCCGGGCCGGCCGCCGAACCGAGTGCGCCGCCCCCGGTCAAGCCGGCACCGGAGGCGGAGGACGTGGAAGACCTGATGTTCGTCGATGGCGATATCGAGGCCGACAAACCTGACGGATAGGCTCATCGCCGTGCCCGATCCGATCCAGCCGCCCAGCGTCCCGGCCCGGATCGTCGTGCTGGCCTCGGGAACCGGATCGCTGCTGGAGTCGGTGCTGCGCTCCGCCGTCGGCGACTATCCCGCCCGGGTGGTGGCGGTCGGGGTGGACCGGGACTGCCGGGCCGCCAAGATCGCGGCCGACGCCGGCATCCCGTCCTACACCGTGCGCCTCGGAGACCACCCGGACCGCGATGCTTGGGACGGCGCCCTCGCGGAGGCCACCGCCGCCCATGACCCGGATCTGATCGTCTCGGCCGGATTCATGAAAATCCTTGGGCCGCAGTTCCTCTCCCGGTTTCCCGGCCGGGTGATCAACACCCATCCCGCTCTGCTGCCGGCCTTTCCCGGTGCCCACGGGGTGCCAGACGCCCTGGCCTACGGGGTGAAGGTCACCGGCTGCACGGTGCATGTGGTCGATTCCGGGGTGGACACCGGACCGATCCTGGCGCAGGAGGCCGTCGAAGTCCTCGACGGCGACGATGAAGAGACTCTGCACGAACGCATCAAGGTCGTCGAACGGCGACTGCTGGTGGACGTGCTGGCCGCGCTGTCGACGCGCGGGGTGACGTGGAGCGGTAGAAAGGCGGTCTTCTAGATGGCGGCGCAGACATTGATCGGCAAGAGGCCGATCCGGCGTGCACTGATCAGCGTGTACGACAAGAGCGGTCTGATCCCGTTGGCCCAGGGACTGCACGACGCCGGGGTCGACATCGTCTCCACCGGGTCGACCGCCAAGACCATCGCCGACAAAGGCATTCCGGTCACGCCGGTCGAGTTCGTCACCGGCTTCCCGGAGATCCTCGACGGCCGGGTCAAGACCCTGCATCCGCACATCCACGCCGGCCTGCTGGCGGACACCCGCAACCCCGAACATGTTGCGGCCCTGGCGAAGCTGAAGATCGAGGCCTTCGATCTCGTGGTGGTCAACCTGTATCCGTTCAGCGAGACCGTCGACTCCGGTGCCGAGATGGACGAGTGCGTGGAGCAGATCGACATCGGCGGTCCGTCGATGGTCCGCGCGTCGGCCAAGAACCACGCCAGCGTCGCCGTCGTGGTGGAGCCGCTGGGATACGACGGCGTGCTGGCCGCGGTCCGCAACGGCGGGTTCACCCTCGAAGAGCGCAAGAAGCTGGCCTCCCTGGCGTTTCGGCACACCGCCGACTACGACGTTGCGGTGGCGAGCTGGATGGAGAGCACCCTCTCGCCGGAACAGGACGCCGACGGCGCCGCCCTGCCGCGGTGGTTCGGCCGGAGCTGGCGCCGCACCTCGCAGCTGCGCTACGGCGAGAACCCGCATCAGCGGGCCGCGCTCTACAGCGATGACGTGGGCTGGCCGGGGCTGGCCCAGGCCGAGCAGCTGCACGGAAAAGAGATGAGCTACAACAACTTCACCGACGCCGACGCGGCCTGGCGGGCGGCCTTCGACCACCAGCAGACCTGCGTCGCGATCATCAAGCACGCCAACCCCTGTGGCATCGCGATCTCGTCGGTGTCGGTGGCCGATGCGCACCGCAAGGCCCACGAGTGCGATCCGCTCAGCGCCTTCGGCGGGGTGATCGCCGCCAACTCAGAGGTCACCGTCGAGATGGCCGAACGCGTGTCGGAGATCTTCACCGAGGTCATCATCGCCCCGGCCTACGAAGAGGGCGCAGTCGCCATCCTGGCCCGTAAGAAGAACATCCGGGTGCTGGTCGCCGCCGAGCCGGCGATCGACGGGGTGGAGATCCGCCAGATCAGCGGCGGCCTGCTGATGCAGGAGCGCGACGTCCTCACCGCGCCCGGTGACGATCCGGCCAACTGGACGCTGGCCGCCGGGCAGCCGGCCGATGAGGCGACCCTGGCCGACCTGGTCTTCGCCTGGCGCACCTGCCGGGCGGTCAAGTCCAACGCGATCGTCATCGCAGCCGACGGCGCGACCGTCGGGGTCGGGATGGGTCAGGTTAACCGGGTGGATGCCGCCCGGTTGGCGGTCGAGCGCGGCGGCGACCGGGTATCCGGTGCGGTGGCGGCCTCCGATGCGTTCTTCCCGTTCCCGGACGGCCTGGAAGTGCTCACCTCAGCGGGGGTCAAGGCGATCGTCCACCCCGGCGGGTCGGTCCGTGATGACGAGGTGACCGCGGCGGCCACGGCGGCCGGCATCTCGCTGTATCTGACCGGGGCTCGGCACTTCGCGCACTGACGCGCCGCGCCAAGCGCGTCGCGTCGGACATGACGCGCCAAGCGCGTCATCGACCTGTCATGGACTTCTGCGGCGGCTGCTCGACAGCAGTCGTAGCGTGGGGGGCGTGACTGCACCGACAGCTGAAACTCCGCCCGGACCCACCACCGTCGGCGAACTGCGTGCCTCCGGCCACCGCGAGCGCAGTGTCAAGCAGGAGATCCGGGAGAACCTGCTGGCCGCACTGGCGGGCGGCGAGGTCGTCTGGCCTGGAATCTTCGGCTTCGAAGACACCGTGTTGCCGCAATTGGAGCGTGCCCTGATCGCCGGGCACGACATGGTCCTGCTCGGCGAGCGGGGCCAGGGCAAGACCCGGCTGCTGCGCTCGCTGGCCAACCTGCTCGACGAGTGGACTCCGGTGATCGCCGGCGCCGAACTCGGTGAGCACCCGTACTCGCCGATCACTCCGGAGTCGATCCGCCGGGCCGCGGAATTGGGCGACGATCTGCCGGTCAGCTGGCGGCACCGCAGCGAGCGTTACACCGAGAAGCTCGCGACACCGGACACCAGCGTGGCCGACCTGGTCGGTGACATCGACCCGATCAAGGTGGCCGAGGGTCGCACCCTGGGTGATCCGGAGACCATCGCCTACGGCCTGATCCCGCGCTCGCACCGCGGCATCGTGGCGGTCAACGAACTCCCGGATCTTGCTGAGCGCATTCAGGTTTCGATGCTCAACGTGATGGAGGAGCGCGACATCCAGGTCCGCGGCTACACCCTGCGGCTGCCGCTGGACGTCCTGGTGGTGGCCAGCGCCAACCCGGAGGACTACACCAACCGCGGCCGGATCATCACCCCGCTCAAGGACCGGTTCGGCGCGGAGATCCGCACCCACTACCCGCGTGAACTCGACGCGGAGGTCGGCGTCATCATCCAGGAGGCGCAGCTGACCGCCGAGGTCCCGCTGTATCTGCTGCAGATCATCGCCCGCTTCACCCGCTTGCTGCGCGAGTCGCAATCGGTGGACCAGCGGTCCGGGGTGTCGGCGCGGTTCGCCATCGCCGCCGCGGAGACCGTCGCCGCCTCGGCGCGACACCGCGACGCGGTGCTCGGTGAGGGTGAGCCGGTGGCGCGGGTGGTGGACCTGGGCACCATCATCGACGTGCTGCGCGGCAAGCTGGAGTTCGAGTCCGGCGAGGAGGGCCGCGAGATGGCGGTGCTGGAGCATCTGCTGCGCCGGGCCACCGCCGACACCGCCCAGAAGTCGCTCGGTGGTATCGACGTCGGCCCCCTGGTGGGCGCGGTCGAGGAGTCCGCCGTGACCACCGGTGAGCAGATCTCGGCCAAGGAGGTGCTGCGCGCGCTGCCGGCCCTGCCGGTGATCGACAAGATCGCCGAGCGGCTGGGCGCGAAGACCGAGGGGGAGCGGGCCGCCGCGCTGGAACTGGCGCTGGAGGCGCTGTACCTGGCCAAGAAGATCGACAAGAGTTCCCAGGACGGCGAGACGGTGTACGGGTAGAGATGTCCAGACACGACGCGCGTTACTCCAGCTACAGCGGCGGCCCGGATCCGCTGGCGCCGCCGGTGGATCTGCGTGAGGCGCTGGAGCAGATCGGTCAGGACGTCATGGAGGGCGCATCTCCGCGGCGCGCGCTGTCCGAACTACTGCGCCGTGGCAACCAGAATATGAAGGGCGCAGACCGGCTGGCCGCCGAGGTCAACAAGCGGCGCCGGGAATTGTTGCAGCGCAACAACCTTGACGGGACCCTGCAGGAGATCAAGCAACTGCTCGACGAGGCGGTGCTGGCCGAGCGCAAGGAACTGGCGCGAGCTCTGGACGACGACGCCCGCTTCGCCGAGATGCAGATCGAGTCGCTGTCCCCGTCGCCGGCCAAGGCGGTGCAGGAACTTTCCGAGTACGACTGGCGCAGTCCCGAGGCCCGCGAAAAATACGGTCAGATCAAGGATCTGCTCGGCCGGGAGATGCTCGATCAGCGCTTCGCCGGGATGAAGCAGGCACTCGAGAACGCCACCGATGAAGACCGGCAGGCCGTCAACGAGATGCTCGACGATCTGAACAGCCTGCTGGACAAGCACTCCCGTGGTGAGGACACCCCGGAGGACTTCGCCGACTTCATGGCCAAGCACGGCCGGCACTTCCCGGAGAACCCGGGCAATGTCGAAGAGCTTCTGGACTCGCTGGCCCAGCGGGCGGCTGCTGCGCAGCGCTTCCGCAACAGTCTTTCTCCCGAGCAGCGGGCCGAGTTGGATGCCCTGGCGCAGCAGGCTTTCGGTTCGCCGCAGCTGATGGAGTCGCTGAGCCGGCTGGACTCGCATCTGCGCGCCGCCCGGCCCGGCGAGGACTGGGACGGTTCTTCGGAGTTCTCCGGCGAGAACCCGCTCGGCATGGGAGCCGGTGCGCAGGCGCTGGCCGACATCGCCGAGCTCGAGCAACTCGCCGAGCAGCTGTCGCAGAGTTATTCCGGTGCCACCATGGACGACGTCGATCTCGACGCCCTGGCCCGCCAGCTCGGGGACCAGGCCGCCGTCGACGCCCGGACGCTGGCCGAACTGGAACGCGCTCTGATGAACCAGGGTTTCCTGGACCGTGGCTCCGACGGAAAGTGGCGGCTTTCCCCGAAAGCCATGCGGCAACTCGGCAAGGCCGCGCTTCGCGATGTGGCCCAACAACTTTCGGGCCGGCACGGCGAACGGGAGACCCGGCGAGCCGGAGCCGCGGGCGAACTGACCGGTGCCACCCGGCCGTGGGAGTTCGGCGACACCGAGCCGTGGAACGTCACCAGGACGATCACCAACGCCGTGCTGCGCCGCGCCGGCAGCCTCGACGCCGACGCCGCCCTGCGGATCGCCGTCGACGACGTCGAGGTCTCCGAAACCGAGACCCGCACCCAGGCGGTGGTGGCGCTGCTGGTGGACACCTCGTTCTCGATGGTGATGGAGAACCGGTGGCTGCCGATGAAGCGCACGGCACTGGCGCTCAACCATCTGGTGAGCACCCGGTTCCGTGCCGATGCGTTGCAGATCATCGCCTTCGGCCGGTACGCCCGCACCGTCACCGCCGCGGAGTTGACCGGCCTGGAGGGGGTGTACGAGCAGGGTACGAACCTGCACCACGCACTCGCGCTGGCCGCCCGGCATCTGCGCCGGCACCCCAATGCCCAGCCGGTGGTGCTGGTGGTCACCGATGGTGAACCGACTGCGCATCTCGAGGACTTCGACGGGCGCGGGTCGTCGGTCTTCTTTGATTACCCACCGCACCCGCGGACCATCGGACACACGGTGCGGGGTTTCGACGAGGTCGCCCGACTCGGCGCACAGGTGACGATCTTCCGGCTCGGCAACGATCCCGGACTGGCCCGGTTCATCGACGACATGGCCCGCCGGGTGGAGGGCCGGGTGGTGGTGCCCGATCTGGACGGCCTCGGGGCGGCGGTGGTCGGGGACTATCTGCGGACCCGGCGGCGCCGTCGCTGACCTGCGCGGCACCGTGGCGAGCAAACACCGGCAAGGGCCCGGTCGGGGAAATTCCGGAGGCATCCGTGATGCCGGCGGCGCCGGCCGGCGGCCGTACTGGTTTCCGCTGGTTTCGGCCCGGATCGGGCCGCTTCGGTGGCTGTTATCGCTGTCCGGGTGATGCCGGTCAGCCGGCCGCACCATTGCTCACCGGCCGTTATCTGACGGTTACCGCGTGGTCACCATGGGGAACGGGGCTAGGCCATGTTTGCTGACGGCTAATGGTGGCCCCGCGCCGGCACCGCTTACGCTCAGGGCGAAAAGGGGTTTCTGGCAAACATTCTTAGGGCTTTTACCACCTGAGAGCAACATGTGAATAGACCATGCAATGCCTGATGAACTGCAGCAAACCACCGAAGAGGTCAGTAAAGTCCCCGCTCATCAAGGCGATGTCCGGACCGGCCAAAGATTGACGGCCGTCAAAATTCCCGGTTCCGTTTGCCGGATGGCAAACATGCCCGTACTATTGGACACGACCATCGAGGATGGATCTCAGCAAATGAGCCCCCGCCGCACGGCGGGCCGGACTGATGAAGGAATCGCATCATGGCGACTCGTAACAAGCCCCTTATGTCGGCCGTCGCTCTCGCGAGCGCAGCCGCGGTTGCAGTCGCCACCCCGGCGATCGCACCTTCGATCACCAACACCATCACCCCGCCGGCGCTGTCGACGGCCAAGGTCAACCTGGCCAACTTCGCCGACCTGATGTCCATCACCGCCGCGGACTGGAACTACACCTACTTCAACGGCTGGGGCGGCGCCATCGGCCCGATCAACGTCGACCCGGAGACCGTCGAGAACGACTACTGGCTGCCGAACTGCAACTACGACTGCACCATCCCGGGCGTCTCCGGTATCGGTTACCTGGCGCTGGACGCGCTGATCAACGGCAACGGCCAGGGCATCAACGACGCCTCCAACTGGGGTGTGTCGGCGGTGAACTACATGTTCGAGGGCGGCTTCATCACCGGTGTCCAGTACATCGTCCAGAAGCCGTTCCTCACCGAGGGCAGCCCGCTGTACAACCCGGCGATCGCCAACCTGATCGCGCTGGCCTTCCAGGGTGAGTACGCGCTGACCACCATCTACGTCACCGCGCTGTCGACCGTCGCCCAGCTGGCCTCCACCGTGCCCTACATCGGCGAGTACCTGTACCGCGGCATCGGCTCCTACATCGGCCCCGCCTTCCAGACCGTGGACAGCGTCTATGACTACAGCTACTACGCCGGCATCTCGGGCATCCTGCGCTACATCGGCGGCGTGATCACCACCGGCGGCAACCCGAACCCGTACCCGCTGTTGCAGGAAGCGGCGGCGCCTGCGGCGGCGAAGGTCCCCGCGGTCACCGCAGCCTCGGCTGTCGAGACCGCCGTCCGGGCCGTGTCCGGCACGCCGGCTGCGACCGCGGAGGCGACCCCCGCGGAGGCAGTGAAGGTCGAGGCCGTCTCGACCGAGACGACCGCGACCCCGGCCGAGTCGGCTTCGTCGACCGCGACCGCTGCGACTGAGAGCGCTGCGACCACGGCCGTCGAGGCCACACCGGCCGACGCCGCGGGCACGGTCGCTGACGCAGTGACCACCGCTGCTCCGGCCACCAAGCCGGCTGCCGCTCCCAAGACCCGCAAGCGCCCGGTGCGCGACGCGGTGGCGGGTGCCGCGAAGGCGGTCACCTCGGCCGTCAGCGGTGCAGCCAAGGCTGCGACCGGTGGTGGGGCCGCGGCGAAGGCCGATTCGGCTGCCAGCACCAACTGATCACAGCGACAAACACTTCGGCCCCCATCGGAAGATGGGGGCCGAAGTGTTTGTGCGGCAGGTCAATCCGAGTTACCGGCTTTGCGTTTGCGGCGTTTGATGCCGACGCCGCCCCACAGCGAAAAGCCCTTGATCTTCACCTTCGGCGCACCGGGCGTGCCGTTGCCCGCGGCGTCGCGGTCGAACCCGCCCATCACGCCGCGGCCGTCGATCTCGACGTTGACCTCCGGCGGCAGCAGGATGGTCTGCCCGCCCAGGATCGAATAGGCGTGGATCTCGACCTCCGATGAGGTGAAGTCGGCGTAGCGCAGGTCCACCACCCCGCCGCCGAAAAGGGTGAAGGTGGTCATCCGGCCCGGCACGTACCAGCGGCCGCGGCGCTCGAAGCCGCTCATGATGGCCAGCAGCATGGTCGACGGCGCCGGGCGACTCTTGCCCCGCCGGTACTCCGAGGCCTCGGGCAGATCGTCGGTCAGTCGCTCGAGTTGGTCGTAGGTCGTCGCCGAATACGCCTTCGCGAGGCGGCTCTCGTAGACCTCCAGTGTGAGCCGGCCGTTGGAGGCCGCCTCGGAGAGTAACTGGGCAGCCTGAATCCGATCGTCATCGGAGGCGCGCAGCGATGCGTCGCGCGGAGTCGGGTTGCTCATCGCTTCCGAGCCTACGTCTGGTCAACGCACCGGCCAAAGCGAGTTCATCGAACCGTCACCAACGGGATCAGTACGAGCGGGGCAGTCCCAGCGAGGTCTGCGCGACGAAGTTGAGGATCATCTCCCGGCTCACCGGTGCTATCCGGGCCAGTCGCGAGGCGGTCAGCATGGCCGCAATCCCGTACTCCTGGCTCAGCCCGTTGCCGCCGTGCGACTGCACGGCCTGGTCGACCGCGCGGGTCGAGGCCTCACCGGCGGCGTATTTGGCCATGTTCGCCGCCTCGGCGGCGCCGCCGTCGTCACCGGCGTCGTAGAGGGTGGCGGCCTTCTGGGTCATCAGCTTGGCCAGTTCCAGTTCGATGTGGGCCTGGGCCAGCGGATGGGCGATGCCCTGGTGGGCGCCGATCGGCGTCTTCCACACCTGCCGGGTCTTGACGTAGTCCGCCGCCTTGTTCAGTGCCAGCCTGCCCATGCCGATCGCACTGGCCGCGCCCATGATCCGCTCCGGGTTCAGGCCGGCGAACAGTTGCGCGATGGCGGCGTCCTCGGACCCGACCAGCGCCTCGGCCGGCAGTCGCACCTCGTCGAGGAAGACCTGGAACTGGCTCTCCGGCATGACCAGTTCCATCGGGATCTTGGTGAACGTGAGCCCGGGGGTGTCGGTCGGCACGATGAACAACGCCGGCTTCAGGTTGCCGGTCTTCGCCTCTTCGGTGCGCCCGACGACGAGGATGGCGTCGGCCTGGTCCACCCCCGAGATCCACACCTTCTGACCGGACAGGATCCAGTCGCCGCCGTCCCGGCGGGCCGTGGTGGTGATGCGGTGCGAATTGGATCCGGCGTCGGGTTCGGTGATCGCGAACGCCATCGTGACCGAACCGTCGGCGATGCCGGGCACCCAGCGTTTCTTCTGCTCATCGGTGCCGAATTTCGCGATGATCGTCCCGTTGATCGCGGGGGAGACCACCATCATCAACAGCGGGCAACCGGCGGTGGACAGTTCCTCCATCACCAGTGACAGCTCGTACATGCCGGCGCCACCGCCGCCGTACTCCTCGGGGAGGTTCACCCCGATGAAGCCGAGTTTCCCTGCCTCCGACCACAACTCGTCGGTGTGACCGCCGGAGCGGGCCTTCTCGATGTAGTATTCCGAGCCGTAATTGGCACCGAGGGCGGCGACGGCCTTTCGCAGCGCCTGCCGCTCCTCGTTCTCGATGAAGCTGGTGTCGGTCATGCCTCTCCTCCGGATCCTTCAGCGGCTTCGACTCGAGCCAGAACAGCGCCCACCTCGACCTGCTGGCCGACGCTGACGTTCAGTTGGGTGAGCACACCGTCCGCCGGTGCGGTGATGGTGTGTTCCATCTTCATCGCCTCCAGCCAGACCAGTGGCTGTCCCGCTGCGACGGTGTCACCGGCTGCGGCGCCCAGTCGGATCACCGAACCGGGCATCGGCGCCAGCAGCGATCCCGCCGCCACCGCCGAACCGGGTTCAGGGAAGCGGGGTACCGCGGTGAACGCGACCGATCCGCGTGCGGAGTCGACATACACCTGATCGGCCCCGCGAGTGTCGTAGCGGGCGACGGTGAAGACGGTCTCGACGCCGGCGTCGGCGAGCACCACCCGGGCCGGGCCGGCTGACAGCAGAACGACGTCCGGGTCGTCGGGCAGGCTCAGGCCGTCGCGGGTGTACCGGTAGGACACCGGGTGCTCGTTGCCGTCCGCGTCGCGGAACGCCTTGTGCTGGTTGCCCGATACGACGTTGCGCCAACCGCTGGGCAGCCCGCCGAGCACCGTCGCATCTGCCCGGTTGCGGGCGGCGTCGGCAATTGTGGCGGCCACCGCGGCCAGTCGGACCGTGCGTTCGCCGGCCAACGGGCGGGCCAGGTCGTCGAGGCCGTGCGTGGCGAAGAACGCGGTGTCGGTGGCACCGGCCAGGAACGCCGGATGACGCAGCACGTTGACCAGCAGATCGCGATTGGTGCGCAGGCCGTGCAGCCTGGTGCGGGCAAGGGCGTCGGCCAGCACCTGCGCGGCCCGGTCACGGGTCGGTGCATACGAGATGACCTTGGCCAGCATCGGGTCGTAGTGGATGGACACCACCGAACCGTCGACGATGCCGGAGTCGAGTCGTATGCCGGTCGCCCCGGCGGCGAAGGCCGCGTCATGAGCCCCGGTGAGTCCGAACTGTGTTGCGGCGCCGGGCACGTCGAAGTGCTCGACGGCACCGGCCTGGGGCTGCCAGCCGCGGGCGGGATCCTCGGCGTAGAGCCGCGCCTCGATGGAATGGCCGACCGAGCGCGGCGGTTCCTCAGGCAGCTTCTCCCCGTCGGCGACGGCCAGTTGCAGCTCCACCAGATCCAAACGGGTGGTCAGTTCGGTCACCGGGTGTTCGACCTGCAGGCGGGTGTTCATCTCGAGGAAGAAGAACTCGCCAGTCCCATCGGGTGAGTCGTCGGCCAGGAATTCCACGGTGCCGGCACCGGCGTAGCCGATGGCCCGAGTCGCCAGCCGGGCGGCGATGAAGAGCCGTTCCCGCATACCGGGGATGCGTTCGACGAGCGGGGACGGCGCCTCCTCGATGATCTTCTGGTGCCGCCGCTGGATCGAGCACTCACGTTCGCCGACCGCCCAGACCGTTCCGTGCTGGTCGGCCATCACCTGAACCTCGATGTGGCGGCCGCGGGGCAGGTACCGCTCGCAGAACACCGCCCCGTCGCCGAACGCGGAGCGCGCCTCGCGGCCCGCAGCCTCCACCTGAGCCGGCAGTTCGGCGAGGTCGTCGACCACCCGCATGCCGCGTCCGCCGCCGCCCGCCGACGCCTTCACCAACACCGGCAACTGCTCCGGTCGCACGGTGTGCGGATCGAGATCGGCGAGTACCGGCACACCGGCGGCGGCCATCATCTTCTTGGCCTCGATCTTTGACCCCATCGCGGTCACCGCAGCCGCTGGCGGGCCGATCCAGGTGAGACCCGCGTCGATCACCGCGGTCGCGAATCCGGCGTTCTCCGAGAGGAATCCGTACCCGGGGTGCACGGCATCGGCGCCGGCGGACCGGGCGGCCTTGATGAGTTCGGCGGCATCGAGGTAACTGTCGATGCGGACCCGCGCGTCGGCCTCCGCGACATGCGGGGCACCCGCGTCGGGGTCGGTGTAGACCGCGACCGTTCCGATACCGAGGCGACGGCAGGTCGCGAAGACGCGGCGGGCTATCTCGCCGCGGTTGGCCACCAGGACGCGAGTGATCATGGCTGTCCTTCTCCGCTCTTCGCGCAAGCGCTCATCGCACTCACATCCGGAAGACGCCGAATTTCGACGTCCCCTCGATCGGGCCGTTGGCGATGGCGGACAGGCACATTCCCAGGACGGTGCGGGTGTCGCGCGGGTCGATCACGCCGTCGTCGTACAGCCGGCCGGAGAGGAACATCGGCAGCGATTCGGCCTCGATCTGCGCCTCGACGGCCGCCCGCAGAGCGGCGTCGGCGTCCTCGTCGACGGCTTGGCCGCGGGCCTCGGCCGCGGCGCGCGCCACGATGGACAACACCCCGGCCAACTGCGCTCCGCCCATGACCGCGGATTTGGCGCTGGGCCAGGCGAACACGAAGCGGGGGTCGTAGGCGCGGCCGCACATTCCGTAGTGCCCGGCGCCGTAGGAGGCCCCGATGAGCAGCGAGATGTGCGGCACCGTCGAGTTGGACACGGCGTTGATCATCATCGCGCCGTGCTTGATCATCCCGCCTTCCTCATAGGCCTTGCCGACCATGTACCCGGTGGTGTTGTGCAGGAACAGCAGTGGGGTGTTGGACTGGTTGGCCAACTGGATGAACTGGGTGGCCTTCTGTGACTCCTCGGAGAACAGCACGCCCCGCGCGTTGGCGAGGATGCCGATCGGGTAGCCGTGCACCCGGGCCCATCCGGTGACCAGCGAACCGCCGTAGAGCGGCTTGAACTCGTCGAAGTCCGAACCGTCGACCACCCGGGCGATCACCTCTCGCGGATCGAACGGGATACGCAGATCGGACGGCACGATCCCGATCAGTTCCTGCGGGTCGGACGTCGGCTCGTTGACCGGATGCGGCAGTGGACCGCGCTTGGTCCAGTTCAGCCTCGCCACGATCCGCCGGCCGATCCGGACGGCGTCGAGTTCGTCGATGGCGAAGTAGTCGGCCAGACCCGATGTGCGGGCGTGCATCTCGGCACCGCCGAGCGACTCGTCGTCGGATTCCTCGCCGGTCGCCATCTTCACCAGCGGCGGACCGGCCAGGAAGACCTTGGAGCGTTCCCTGATCATCACGACGTAGTCGCTCATGCCGGGGATGTAGGCGCCGCCGGCGGTGGAGTTGCCGAACACCAGCGCGATGGTGGGGATACCGGCAGCGGACAGCCGGGTCAGGTCGCGGAACATCCGGCCGCCCGGGATGAAGATCTCCTTCTGGGTGGGCAGATCGGCGCCGCCGGACTCAACCAGATTGATGACCGGAAGCCGGTTCTCCAGTGCGATCTGATGAGCCCGGAGGATCTTCTTCAAGGTCCAGGGGTTGGAGGTGCCGCCCTTGACCGTCGGGTCGCTGGCCACCAGCATGCATTCGACGCCTTCCACGACGCCGATGCCGGTCACGATGCTGGCACCCACCTGGAAGTCGGTTCCGTAAGCGGCCAGTGCGCCCAGTTCCAGGAACGGGGAGTCCGGGTCGACGAGAAGTTCGATGCGCTCCCGGGCGGTGAGTTTGCCGCGACTGTGATGGCGCTCAACATATTTCGGTCCGCCGCCGGCCAGTGCCTTGGCCAGTTCCGCGTCGAGTTCGGCCAGTTTGGCGGCCATCGCCTCGGCAGCCTCGCGGTAGGCCGGGGAGTGTGGGTCAACCGAACTGCGCAATGTTGTCATCCGCGATCCGCTCCGCGTCTCGCTGCTGCGCTCATGGCTGATACCCCAATGTCTTGGCGGCCAGGCTGGTCATGATCTCGGTGGTGCCGCCGCCGATTCCGAGGATCCGCATATCGCGGTACTGCCGTTCGATCTCGGATTCGGCCATGTATCCCATACCGCCGAAGAGTTGGACGCACTGGTTGGCCACCCACTCCCCGGCCTCCACCGCGGTGTTCTTGGCGAAGCACACCGGGGCGATCAGGTTGGTGTCGCCGGCCAACTGCCGTTCGACGATATGGCGTGAGTACACCCGGGCGACGTCGATCCGCCGGGCCATGTCGGCCAGGGTGTTCTGCACGCTCTGCCGGGCGATCAACGGCTTGCCGAACGTCTCCCGGTCCCGGCACCACTGCACGGTGATGTCCAGGCAGCGCTGAGCGCTCGAATACGCCTGCACCGCAAGACCGATCCGTTCGGAGACGAAGGCCTGCGCGATCTGGAAGAAGCCGGTGTTCTCGACACCCACCAGGTTCTCGGCCGGGACCCGCGCGTCGGTGAAGGACAACTCGGCAGTGTCGGAGGATCGCCAGCCCATCTTGGCCAGTTTGCGGCTGACTTCGAAGCCGGGTGTGCCCTTCTCGATCACCAGCATCGAGATCCCCGCCGCACCCGGACCGCCGGTGCGGACCGCTGCCACCACGTAGTCACCGCGCACCGCCGAGGTGATGTAGGTCTTGGAGCCGTTGACCACGTAGTGGTCGCCGTCGCGAACCGCCGTGGTGCGCAGATGCCCGACGTCGGAACCGCCACCCGGCTCGGTGATGGCCAGCGAGCCGATCAGCTCGCCGCGAAGGGTGGGTTTGACGAACTTCTCGATCAGCCGGTCATCGCCGGAGGCGATGATGTGCGGCACGGCGATTCCGACGGTGAACAACGAAGCGAACACCCCGCCGGGAACGCCGGCCTGGTGCAGTTCCTCACAGATGATCGCGACGTCCGCCGAGTCGCCGCCCTCGCCGCCGACGTTCTCCGGGAAGCCGACTCCCAGCAGGCCGGCGGCGGCTGCCTTGCGGCTCAGGTCCCGGGGCAGTTCGCCGATGCTCTCCCACTCCTCGACGTGCGGCAGGATGTCCCGCTCGGCGAAGGCGCGCACCGATTTCCGCAACTCCAGGCGCTCGGGCGTGGTCCAGATACTCACTTAATCAATCTCCTTGGGAAGGATCCCGGACGGGATGTCGATATGCCGACTGCGCAACCATTCGCCGAGGCCCTTGGCCTGCGGATCGAATCGGGCCTGATAGGCGACACCCTTGCCGAGAATGTCGTCGATGACGAAGTTGACCGCCCGGATGCCGGGAAACAGGTGCCGGGTGACCGGCAATTCCCTTGCCTCAGGGAGCAATTCGCGAACCTTCTCCACGGTGAGGGCGTGCGCGAGCCAGCGGTACTGGTCGTCGGTGCGCACCCACACGCCGATATTGGCGCCGCCGCCCTTGTCTCCGCTACGGGCGCCGGCAATCGTCCCCAGTGGCACGCGCCGGGTGGGGCCGGCGGAAAGCGGCTCGGGCAGGCCCGGGGCCTCGGCGGCGGCCAGTTCCAGCGTCTCCTCCGCCGGCGCGATGTCGACCCGGCTGCCGTCCGGGCGGATCGCGACGTGCGGCACCTCGGTGGCCGGAACATAACCGGGCGTGAAGATTCCGTAGACCGACGCATCCGACGGCGGTGACGTGCTGTGAAACCCCGGATAGCTGGCCAATGCGAGTTCGATTGCGGCAGAAGAGAATCGTCGCCCCACCTTGTCGGCGTCGGCGTCGCGCACCGTGCACGTCAGCAGCGCACTGGCGGTCTGTTCGGTGTCCGCGTCGGGGCGGTCGGTACGGGCCAGCTCCCATTGCAGTTCGGCGGGCCTGACGGTCAGGGCGGCGTCCAACTGGCTGCGCACCAGGTCTGCCTTGGCCTCGATGTCCAGCCCGGTCAGGACGAAGGTCGCCGAGTTCCGGAACCCGCCGATGCTGTTGAGCGAGACCTTCAGCGTCGGCGGCGGCGGCTCGCCGCGCACGCCGCTGATCCGCACCCGGTCGGGCCCGTCGTCGGACAGTGCGATGGTGTCGAACCGGGCGGTCACATCCGGGTTGGCGTAGCGGGCCCCGGTGATCTCGTAGAGCAGTTGGGCGGTGACGGTTCCGACGCTGACCTGCCCGCCGGTACCCGGGTGCTTGGTGATCACCGACGACCCGTCGTCGTACACCTCGGCCAGCGGGAGACCGGCGCGACCGAGGTCGGCGATCTCGGTGAAGAAGGAGTAGTTGCCGCCGGTGGCCTGGGCCCCGCATTCGATGACGTGTCCGGCAACCACCGCGCCGGCCAGCCGGTCGTAGTCCCGGCGTCCCCAGCCGAAATGCGCGGCGGCGGGTCCGACCACCACCGAGGCGTCGGTGACCCGACCGGTGACCACGATGTCGGCACCGGCGTTCAGACAGTCGACGATGCCCCAGGCGCCCAGGTAGGCGTTGGCGGTCAGGGGGGAGCCCAACTCCAGCTCCGCCGCCCGGGACAGCAGGTCGTCGCCCTCGACGTGGGCCACGTTCACCGGCACCCCGAGTCGGTCGGCCAGGGCACGGACCGCATCGGCCAGGCCGGCCGGATTGAGGCCACCGGCGTTGGTGACGATCCGCACTCCGCGGTCCTGCGCCAGGCCCAGGCACTGCTCCAGTTGGGTCAGGAAGGTCTTGGCGTAACCGCGTTCGGGACTCTTCATCCGGTCCCGGCCGAGGATGAGCATGGTCAATTCGGCGAGATAATCCCCGGTCAGATAGTCCAGATCGCCGCCGGTCAGCATCTCGTGCATCGCCGAGATGCGGTCGCCGTAGAAGCCCGAGCAGTTGCCGATCCGCACCGGTCCGGCCGGCCCGGTATGGGCGTCTGCCATCTGTAGCCTCCCTCGTTCCCAACCAACCGGTAGGTTACCTTCGCGGCTCCGCTTTGGAGAAGGGGCGTCCGGGCGGTTATCCTTGCGTCAACTTGCCGGCGCCTAGTGTCCTGCGCGGCAGTACTGAACGAGGCATATAACAAGGAGAAGTGTCGCCATGGCTGTGCCCAAACGCCGGATGTCGCGCTCGAACACCCGCAGCCGTCGGTCGCAGTGGAAGGCCACCGAGACCGGCCTGGTCACCGTGTCGGTCGCCGGCCGTCAGCACAAGGTGCCGCGCCGTCTGCTCAAGGCCGCCCGCCTCGGCCTGATCGACCTCGACAAGCGCTGAGCCACCCCGTCCGCCGGGAGCGAATATGCTGGTCGGCGGCGCGTCTCTTAGACGAATCTAAGTCGCTTAGTTGACACTGGTTCCCGTGCGAATTCTTGTGGTCGATGACGACCGCGCGGTGCGTGAGTCCCTGAGGCGTTCCCTCTCGTTCAACGGCTATACCGTCGATCTGGCCGAAGACGGGGTCGAGGCGCTGGACGCGATCGCCAATGAGCGACCCGATGCGGTGGTCCTCGACGTGATGATGCCGCGACTGGACGGCCTTGAAGTCTGCCGCCAGTTGCGCAGCACCGGAGACGACCTGCCGATCCTGGTGCTCACCGCCCGCGACTCGGTCTCCGAGCGGGTGGCGGGCCTGGACGCCGGCGCCGACGACTACCTGCCCAAGCCGTTCGCGCTCGAGGAGCTGCTGGCCCGACTGCGCGCGCTGCTGCGCCGCACCGGTCCGGAGGACGCCGCCGAAAGTGCCCTGCTGACCTTCGGCGACCTGACCCTGGACCCGGCGACCCGCGAGGTGTACCGCGGCAAACGGGGGATCAGCCTCACCCGCACCGAGTTCGCGCTGCTGGAAATGCTGATGGCCAATCCGCGCCGGGTCCTGACCCGCAGCCGGATCCTCGAGGAGGTCTGGGGTTTCGATTTCCCGACCTCAGGCAATGCGCTGGAGGTGTACGTCGGCTACCTCCGCCGCAAGACCGAAGCAGAAGGGGAACCCCGGCTGATCCACACCGTTCGCGGGGTGGGTTACGTGCTGCGTGAAACTCCGCCCTGATATGCCCTGACATCTAAAGGCCCGGTGAATGTCTCGTTGGAAGCGGCGCGCGCAGGCGATGCGGGTGCCCGAGCGGGCCCGCACATCGCTTTCGCTGCGCTGGCGGGTGATGCTGCTCGCGATGTCGATGGTCGCGATGGTCGTCGTCCTGATGGCAGTCGCGGTCTATGCCGTGGTGTCCGCCGCGCTGTACACAGACATCGACAACCAGTTGCAGAGCCGCGCGCAGTTGCTGATCGCGAGTGGCTCACTGGCCGCCGATCCCGCCAAAGCCATTGAGGGGACGGCCTACTCCGACGTCAACGCGATGCTGGTCAATCCCGGCAAGTCCATCTACACCGCCAACCAGCAGGGGCAGACGCTGCCGGTGGGTCAGCCCGAGAAGGCGGTGATCCGCGGCGAGTTGTTCATGTCCCGACGCACGGTCGGCGATCAGCGGGTGTTGGCCATTCACCTACCCAACGACAGCGCGCTGTTGATCTCCAAGAGCCTGCAACCGACCAATGCGGTGATGACCAAACTCAAATGGGTTCTGCTCGCGGTCGGCGGAATCGGGGTGGTGATCGCCGCGGTGGCCGGCGGCATGGTGGCCAGGACCGGTCTGCGTCCGGTCGGCCGGCTCACCGAGGCCGCCGAACGGGTGGCGCGGACCGACGACCTCCGGCCCATCCCGGTGTTCGGCAGTGACGAACTCGCACGCCTCACCGAGGCTTTCAACGCGATGCTGCGCTCACTGACCGAATCGCGTGAGCGGCAGGCCCGCCTGGTGGCCGACGCCGGACACGAACTGAAGACGCCGCTGACGTCCTTGCGCACCAATGTCGAGTTGCTGATGGCGTCGAGCAGTCCCGGCGCACCGCCGATCCCGGAGAGCGAACTGGCCGAATTGCGGGCGGATGTGATCGGCCAGATCGAGGAATTGTCAACACTGGTCGGTGATCTCGTCGACCTGACCCGTGAGGACAACGCGCACGGAACGGTGCTGGAGGATGTCGACATGGTCGAGGTGATCGACCGCAGCTTCGAGCGGGTTCGCCGCCGCCGCAACGACATTCAGTTCGACATCGATGTCATCGGCTGGCAGGTTCAAGGTGATCCCGCCGGGCTTTCCCGCGCTGTTCTCAATCTTCTCGACAATGCGGCCAAGTGGAGTCCGTCGGGCGGCATCGTGGGATTGCATCTGCGCCAAGTGGATTCCGCCCACGCCGAACTGGTGGTGTCCGATCAGGGGCCCGGAATCGCGCCGGAGGAACGCGGTCTGGTCTTCGAGCGGTTTTACCGTTCGACCGTCTCGCGTGCCATGCCCGGTTCCGGGCTGGGTCTGGCGATCGTGAAACAGGTTGTCGTCAAACACGGTGGCATGATCCGCATCGGTGAGACGAACCCCGGCGGCGATCCCCCCGGTACCTCGTTCTTCGTTCTGCTGCCGGGCCGGCCGAGTGATTCGACCTTCCGGAATTCCTCCGCCGTGAGCGAAATCGCACACGAAGAAGCCGAGGTCAACGGCAGTTCGGAAAACACATCAGTGCTGCCGCGTGTTATCTCAGTCGATTCTCAGTAGTGGTCGGCAAGCTTGATTCCAACGCGCACAACACAGGTGCCGCCTTCGAGAAGGAACACGAGAGCCAAATGACGGACGAGCGGTACACCCCGCCGCAGCAGCCCGCCCAGTACCAACAGCCCTATGACTGGCGGTACGCGACCACCCAGCAGCCGTACCAGCCGGGCACGGGATCGGGTCCGGGATCGAACTGGGATCCCTACCGGGCTCCCACCTCCGGGCCGGGCAAGCCCCGGAAGCGTTCGCGCACTGTCGCGTTGACGGCGGGCGCCCTGGCCATCGCCGCCGTCTCGGCGGGTGTCGGTGGTCTGGTGGCCACGGCCGTGCAGCCCGATGGGCGGACAGCCGCCACCACCATCACCACCGCGGCCCAGCCGGGGCGCAACATTCCGACCGCCAACGTTCCGATCGGCTCGGTGGAGCAGGTCGCCGCGAAGGTGGTGCCCAGCGTGGTGAAGCTGGAGACCAAGATGGGCCGGCAGTCCGAGGAGGGCTCCGGCATCATCCTGTCCGCGGATGGGCTGATTCTGACCAACAACCATGTGGTGGCCGCGGCCAAGGCCGGTCCGGACACCGCGCCGAAGGCTCCGGGACCGTTGAGCCCGCTTCCCGGCCGGCCCGGTGTACCCGGTGCGCCCACGCCCGGGGCGCCCATCCCCGGCGCCCCCGTGGTCCCCGGCGCCCCCGTGGTCCCCGGTGCGCCCGGCGGTGCCGCGATGACCACCGTCGTCACCTTCTCCGACGGCAGCACCGCGCCGTTCACCGTGGTGGGAACCGACCCGGCAAGCGATATCGCGGTGGTCCGCGCCCAGGGCGTGTCCGGCCTGACGCCGATCGCGCTCGGTTCATCGGCCAACCTGCGGGTCGGTCAGGACGTGGTGGCCGTCGGTTCACCGCTCGGACTCGAGGGCACCGTCACGACCGGCATCGTCAGCGCACTGAACCGTCCGGTTGCCGCCGGTGGCGATGCGAACAACCAGAACACCGTGCTGGACGCGATTCAGACCGACGCCGCGATCAACCCGGGTAACTCCGGCGGTGCGCTGGTCAACATGAGCGGTGAACTCGTCGGCGTCAACTCCGCCATCGCCACCCTCGGCGGTGACTCGCCGGACGCCCAAAGTGGTTCCATCGGACTGGGTTTCGCGATCCCGGTCGATCAGGCCAAGCGGATCGCCGATGAACTGATCAGTTCGGGCAGCGCTGCGCACGCGTCGCTGGGCGTTCAGGTGAGCAATGACGTGACCACCCACGGCGCCAAGATCGTCGAGGTGGTCAAGGGCGGTGCGGCCTCCACCGCCGGCCTGCCCAGTGGGGTGGTCGTCACCAAGGTCGATGACCGCGTGATCGGCAGTGCCAACGCGTTGGTGGCCGCCGTGCGCTCCCGCGCACCCGGCGACAAGCTGACCCTGACCTACCTCGATCCCGGTGGTGCGCCGCAGACCGTCCAGGTCACGTTGGGCAAGGCGGATCAGTGATCCGCGTGGGCAAGGCGGATCAGTGATCCGCGCGGGCAAGGCGGATCAGTGATCCGCGTGGGCAAGGCGGATCAGTAGTGATCCGGGTCGCCACGAACCGCCCGGAGGTATCGCGGCGGTCGGGTCCCGGATATACGGTGAGTGCCATGGAACAGCCTGAAGGCCCGACGGGACGCGCACTGGTCGTGGTGGTCGACGACCGCAGGGCCCGCGGCGTCGAGGAGGACCACAGCGGACCGTTGGTCACCGAACTCCTCGAAGAGGCGGGTTTCGTGGTCGACGGTGTCGTGGTGGTCTCGGCCGACGAGGTGGAGATCCGCAACGCGGTCAACACCGCGGTGATCGGCGGCGTCGACCTGGTCGTCTCGGTCGGGGGTACCGGGGTCAACCCGCGCGACGTCACTCCCGAGGCAACCAGTTCCCTGCTGGACCGCGAGGTGTTGGGGATCGCCGAGGCGCTGCGTGCCTCCGGCCTGGCGGCCGGGTGCACCGACGCCGGGCTGTCCCGAGGGCTGGCGGGGATCTCGGGAAGCACGCTGGTGGTCAATCTGGCGGGCTCGCGCACGGCTGTGCGGGACGGAATGGCGACGCTGTGCCCGTTGGCCGCACAGGTGATCTCCGAGCTGTCGAGCCTGGACATCTGAGGTACGCCCGGGAGCCGGTTGTTAACCCCGTGTTTCATGGCTGTGACGTGGGCAAATACCAATAATGTGACCTTCATCACATTTACCGGAGGTTTTGATGGGCGAACCCAGACCCGACAAGGGGTCAGTTAACCGGGTGTTCGGCACCGAGTTGCCGCAGGCCTCCTCCGACGAACGCGATCCGGCCGATGGCGCCGATGTCGAGGACCGGGACCGCTGGCTGCGGGACAACGTCCCCCCGCACCATGGCTGAACAGCACAGAAAGGGCGCCCGTCGGTCGGCGCCGGACCGGGTCCGGCCCGGGTGCACGCCCGCCGGAACGTCGGATCTTCGCCGGGTTTCGGCGGGGCTGCCGCTGGTGGCCGGACCCCGTTCGGGCCGCCGGGGCTAATCGCCGTCCCGAAAACGCGGCGGCGTGGCGTTTCCGTTCGCGTTGCCGGGACCGTTGCCGTACCGATATCTTCTGGCTGTCAATGAATTAGGAGTCACGCCGCCGGCCGAGTCCCGAGCCGGTAGCGGTTCCGCCGGTGAACCTGGAGGGGTCACCGCCGAACATCTAGGGAGACCATGAAGGTTATCGGTCGCATGCTCGTCGCGGCGCTGCTCGCCGTGTCGGGTTTGTTCGTCGGCGTGGGGTCCTCGCAGGCGGCGTTGGACAATCAGATGTCTCTGGTGGACGGCAAGGGTCGCACGATGACGATCCAGCAGTGGGACACCTACCTCGACGGGGTGTTCCCGTTGGACCGTAACCGGTTGACCCGGGAGTGGTTCCACTCCGGCAAGGCCACCTACAACGTGGCCGGCCCGGGTGCGGCGGATTTCGCCGGCACCCTGGAACTGGGATACCAGGTGGGTTTCCCGTGGTCGTTGGGTGTGGGTATCAACTTCTCCTACACCACCCCGAATATCCTGCTCGATGACGTGAGCATCTCCCCGCTGGGGTTCAACCCGCTGGGTTCGGTGATCACCCCGAACCTGTTCCCGGGTGTGTCGATCTCCTCGGATCTGGGTAACGGCCCGGGCATTCAGGAGGTCGCGACGTTCTCGGTGGACGTGGAAGGCCCCGAAGGTTCGGTGGCGGTCTCCAATGCGCATGGCACGGTGACCGGCGCGGCCGGCGGTGTGCTGCTGCGCCCGTTCGCCCGGCTGATCTCCAAGACCGGTGACAGCGTCACCACCTACGGCGAACCCTGGGACATGAAGTAGCCCAGCTACTTCGCGGACATGAAGTAGCTCGACGAATCCAACGACAGTGGCCCCCGGCGCAAGCCGGGGGCCACTGTCGTCTTCGGGGTTTACTCGCTGAGGGTGAAGTCCGAGGAGCGCTCCACGGTCTTGGTGCTGTCCTTGCCGCCGAGTGCGTCGCGGATCTCGGTGAGCAGTCGGAGTTCCTTGGCGGAATCGGACTCGGCCGACTCCTTGTTGCGCAGCTTGCTGTAGGGCACCACCACGAAGAAGTACACCACCGCGGCCACCAGGGCGAAGTTGATGAACGCCGAGATCAGGACGTTGAGGTCGATGGTCTGGCCGCCGCCGATGCCGATCTTGAGGATGCCGTAGGAGGAATCCGTGCCGGCGCCGATGCGGTTGATCAACGGCTGGATGATGCTGTCGGTGAACTTGGTGACCAGCCCGGTGAATGCGGTGCCGATGACGACCGCGACCGCCAGGTCGACGATGTTGCCTTTGGCGAGGAAATCACGGAATCCCTTTAACACGGTGTGCCTTTCTTTGCTGTACATCAGCTTTCGCGGCGAAAGCCTAGCGCACCGGCCCACGGGTGGATGCAGGTCGATTTCCCGTCTCAGTGGATCGTCAGGGTCACGCTCTGTACCAGCGTCGCGCCGGCCAGCGCGGTTGCGGCCGCGGCCGGAAGCGCGACCAGGACCACCCGGTCGTCGCCGGGTCCGCGGGTGCTGGCCGGCCCGTTGGGGGATACCAGGACCACCACCGCGTTGGCGGCCACCACTCGCGGATGGGGGTCACCCCCGGAGGCTGCGCCGGTCGTGGCGCCCAGGACGTCGACCACGTCTCCGGCGCGAATCACGTCCAGCACGGCACTGTCGGATAGGCGCAACGGCACTACCCGGGCATCGCGACCGGCACTCAGCCCGGCCAGCCGCGAACCCAGTACCCGTGCGTCGGTCAGCACCTCACCTCGACGTGCCGGTCCGGCGAGGGTGCTGCCGATCAATTGGTCGGTGCTCTGGATGCCGTCGGGAAGCGTTGCAGCGGAACGATTTTCGGTGCGCACGTCGTCGGCGGTCAGGGCGATCCCCGGACTCAGATCGCGTGCGGCCACGGCCACGGGGCGGTAGGCACCGGCCGGGTCCGGTCGCAGTGCGACGGCCGCCGCCAGGAGGACGAGCAACCCCGCTGCGATGCGCCGCGCGCGAACCGTGCGGGTGAAGTCGGGGCGCAGCGCACGCGAAAGACGTTCCAGTGCAGACGGATTGAGGCCGACGGGACCATCCATACCGCTGACGCTACGGAGCGGTCAGCTCGGAGGTGTGCGACGCGAAGCGTCGCTGTGGATAAGCCTCAGCTCGATGTGGTCGCCGGCGCCGAACTGCTCGACGAACCGGATGACGACGAACCGGATGACGACGAACCGGAAGACGACGATCCGGAAGAGGATGACGGGGACGAAGAAGTTGACGAGGACGAGTCACCTGAGGATGAACTCGATGAACTGACGGAGGAGTCGCTCGAAGACTTCTTACCGGTCTCCCGGTTGTCGGTGCGGTAGAAGCCGCTGCCCTTGAACACCACACCCACAGAGTTGAACAGCTTGCGCAGCCGGCCTGAACACTGCGGGCAGGTGGTAAGCGCGTCTTCGGTGAACGCCTGCACCGCGTCGAACCGGTTGTCGCACTCGGTGCACGCGTAGCTGTAGGTCGGCACATGAACCTCCGGGAAGAACTGGGTTGTTAGCACTCTACCGTGCCAAGTGCTAGAACCGCTATCCGCGAGATGGCATTCCCGCCAGTGCGATCAACCCCGCTCCGGGTGTCAGCGCATGGGTCATCAGCACGTCGTGCTCGTCGTGCGGCAACTTCCCGACCACCTCGTCGTCGCGCACCACGGCCACCAGTCGGGTCGCCGGCGAGCACAGTGCCAGGGACCGGTCGTAGAAGCCGCCGCCCCGGCCCAGGCGGACCCCGCCGCGATCCACCGCCAGGGCCGGCGCCAGCACCAGATCGGCCTGCGCGATCGCGGTCGGCGGAAGCCACGGACGGGGCGGTTCCTGCAGGCCGAACCGGGCCGCCACCAGGGTGCCGGGGACATACCGGCCCCACGACAACGGGCGGTCCTCGCCCTCGGCGGTGACCGGGAGCAGCACCTCCCCGCACAACTCGGCCAACCGGTCCAGCAGGTCCGGCGATCCCGGCTCGGAGCCGACCGGAAGGTAGGCGCAGACCGTCCGGGCGCTGCCCACCACGTCGGGCAGATGTGCGGATAGTTGGCGGGCCTCGGCGGCGCGAACCGGTCCCGGAACAGCGCGCCGGGCCGCCAGCAGAAGCGTCCGCCACTCGGCCTTGGTGACGGGATCAGCGGCGGGCACGCTCTACACCTTCTCAGGCCAGGTCGGGCCGGGCGATAGTGTGGTCCGATGACCACCCCGCAGGTTCTCATTCCCCGTACGGCTGTTGTGCCGGCGGCCGGGTTGGGTACCCGCTTCCTGCCGGCCACCAAGACGGTTCCCAAGGAACTGCTGCCGGTGGTCGACACCCCCGGTATCGAGCTGGTGGCCGCCGAGGCCGCCGAAGCCGGCGCCGAGCGGCTGGTGATCATCACCTCTGAGGGCAAGGACGGCGTCGTCGCGCACTTCGTCGAGGACCTGGTCCTGGAGGGCACCCTCGAGGATCGCGGCAAGAAGGCGATGCTGGAGAAGGTGCGCCGCGCCCCCGCCCTGATCAAGGTGGAGTCGGTGGTGCAGGCCGAGCCGTTGGGTCTGGGCCATGCGGTGGGCTGCGTGGAGTCGGTGCTGGCCCCGGACGAGGACGCCATCTCGGTGCTGCTGCCCGATGATCTGGTGCTGCCGACCGGGGTGCTGGAGAAGATGGCCAGAGTCCGGGCCGAGCGGGGAGGCACCGTGCTGTGTGCCATCGAGGTGACCCCCGAGGAGGTGAGCGCCTACGGCGTCTTCGACGTCGAGGCGCTCCCGGACAGCGACAACCCCGACGTGATGAAGGTCCGCGGCATGGTGGAGAAGCCGCCGGCCGGCGAGGCTCCGTCATTGTTCGCCGCGGCCGGACGCTACATCCTGGACCGGGCGATCTTCGACGCGCTGCGCAGGGTTAAGCGCGGGGCAGGCGGGGAGATCCAGCTCACCGACGCGATCGCGCTGCTGATCGCCGAGGGCCATCCCGTGCATGTGGTGGTGCACCGCGGCACTCGACACGACTTGGGAAATCCCGGCGGCTATCTGAAGGCTGCGGTTGACTTTGCTCTGGACCGTGATGACTATGGCCCCGAATTGCGGCGATGGCTGGTCGGGCGGTTGGGCTTGGCGGAGCAGTAGAGGCCCGCTGGTCTGGAGCAGAAAGGCGCGCTGTGCGGTCGGTGGAGGAACAGCAGTCCAGGGTGACGGCTGCCGCGGTGGCGCCACGGCCGGTGTCGGTGCCGATCGCCGAGTCGCAGGGTCTGATGTGCGCCGAGGACGTGGTCACCGAGCAGCCGATGCCCGGCTTCGACCAGGCCGCCATCGACGGGTACGCGGTCCGCAGTGTGGACGTCATGGTCGCCGGCGAAGGCCAGCCCGAGATCGTGCTGCCGGTGATGGGTGTCATCGAAGCGGGCGCCCGCACGCCCAGTCGGCTGCAACCCAAGCAGGCGGCCCGCGTTCAGACCGGCGCGCCGATGCCCACCCTGGCCGATGCGGTGCTGCCGTTGCGCTGGACCGACAGCGGGGCGAACCGGGTTCGGGTGCTGCGCGGGGTGCGCTCGGGCGCCTACGTGCGCCGCACCGGAGACGACGTCCAACCCGGCGACGTGGCGGTGCGCGCCGGCGCGATCATCGGCTCGGCCCAGGTCGGCCTGCTGGCGGCGGTCGGACGCGAGCGCGTCCTGGTGCACCCCAGGCCGCGGGTCGCCGTGATGAGCGTCGGCGGGGAACTGGTGGACATCTCCCGGACCCCGGGCAACGGCCAGGTGTACGACGTCAACTCCTATGCGCTGGCCGCCGCGGCCCGCGACGCCGGCGCCGAGGTCACCCGGGTCGGGATCGTCGGCAACGAAAAGGACCTGCGCGAGACCGTCGAGAGTCAGCTCAACCGCTCCGAGGTGTTGGTGATCGCCGGGGGAGTGGGTGGCGAGGCCGCCGAGAACCTGCGCACCGTCCTGTCCCAACTCGGCACGGTGGAGGTCAGCCGGGTCGCCATGCACCCCGGTTCGGTGCAGGGTTTCGGTCAGCTCGGGCCGGACGGGGTGCCGACGTTTCTGTTGCCGGCGAATCCGGTCAGCGCCCTGGTGGTCTTCGAGGTGATGGTGCGCCCGCTGATCCGGCTCTCGCTGGGCAAGCGTCAGCCGATGCGACGTACGGTCCGGGCCCGGGCGATCGCGCCGATCCGGTCGGTGGCCGGGCGGACCGGATATCTGCGTGGGCAACTGCTGCGCGATCAGGACAGCGGCGAGTATCTGGTCGAGGCGATCGGCGACACGCCCGGCGGCTCATCGCATCTGCTGGCCTCGCTGGCCGAGGCGAACTGTCTGGTGGTCGTGCCCGCCGAGGCGGCCGAGATTCCGGCCGGGGACTTCGTCGACGTCGCCTTCCTGGCCCAGCGGGGCTGAGCCGTCATGGGGGCGGGCCCGCGTGAACCGGTGGTTTAACAGCCCCGTTCATCCGGGATGGCCGAGTGCGGTGGGACCGCTGCGGGTGCCCGCCGGTGTCGTGCGGCTACGTCCCATCCGGTTGCGCGATGCGACGCATTGGAGCCGCATCCGCCTCGCTGAACGCGATCATCTGGAGCGCTGGGAGCCGACCGCGGATCCGGATTGGTCTGTGCGCCATGCTGTTTCGGCCTGGCCGGCACTGCATTCCGGGTTGCGGTCCGAAGCGCGCAAGGGCCGGATGCTGCCGTATGTGATCGAGGTGGACGGGCGGTTCGCGGGCCAGTTGACCATCGGAAACGTCACGCACGGCGGTTTGAAATCGGCATGGATCGGCTACTGGGTCTCCACTGAACTGACCGGTGGCGGGGTGGCCACCGGGGCACTGGCGCTGGGACTCGACCACTGCTTCGGGCCGGTGCGCCTGCACCGGGTCGAAGCCACCGTGCGACCGGAGAACGCGGCCAGTCGACGGGTTCTGGCCAAGGCCGGCTTCCGGGAGGAGGGCCTGCTGAAGCGCTACCTCGATGTCGACGGCGCCTGGCGCGACCACCTTCTGGTGGCCCTGACGGTCGAGGAGGTCGACGGCTCGGTTGCGGCGAGACTGGTGCGGCACGGACTCGCCCGGTGGTGCTGAGCCGACACCCCGTGTTATTTCTGTGACATTAGTGACTGTTGGTGCTTGTCTTCCATGAATTACACGTGTGTAATTGCACTCGGCGCGCCGTCGAGGTGCGTGAACGTCACGGACCTAGCCTGGTCGGGAAAGGAGCAGGCCCCATGCCAAGCATCCCCCAGTCACTGCTGTGGATCTCACTTGTGGTGCTTTGGCTCTTCGTTTTGGTGCCGATGCTCATCAACAAACGCGACACCGTCCGCAGGACCAGTGACGTCGCCCTGGCCACCCGCGTGCTCAACGGCGGGGTCCGGTCGCGGCTGCGCAAGCGCGGCGGTCCGGCCGCCGGCCATCGCCACGACCCGGACTGGCAGCGCGACGAAGCCGACTTCGAGGCCGACTTCGACGACCGCGAGGTCGAGGACGAGGCGGAACTCGCGACCGTGCACACCCGCACCCGCACGATGGTGGTCGTCGCGTCGGTGATCGAGGAGGAGGCCGAGACCGGGCCGGTGTACCTCGACGTCGACGTGGTCGACGAGAACTCCGGCGCGCTGCCTGTCGGCGGCGGCGCTCAGAACGTTCAAGGGGTGCAGGCCAGTCTGTTCGACACGCCGCCGGCTGAGGACATCGGGGCGCCGGCCGAAGCCGCGCCCGAACCGGTCGCCGAGGAGCAGACCGCTCCGATGCCTGCTGTTGAGTCCGTCGAGGAGTCCGTCGCTGACGAGACCTCGGAGCAGATCGACGCCGATGAGTACGAATACATCGACGACACTTCGGGTCTTGAGGCCGAGGATGAGCCCGCGCCCGCACCGCGCCGGGCCCGGCGCCAGGATTCGGCCACGGCGGCGGCGGTGAGCGCCCGCAAGTATCAGTTCCGCAAGCGCGCACTGATGGCGATGGCAGCCATGTTGCTGCTGACGGCGGTGCTGTCGTTCACCGTCAGCTCCGGCTTGTGGTGGGCGTTCGGTACGACCGCCGCGGTGACGGTGCTGTACCTGGGTTACCTGCGTCGCCAGACGCGTATCGAGGAGCAGGTGCGCCGTCGTCGCCAGCAGCGGATGGCCCGCTCGGGTTCGATGGACAGCCGGATGGACGCGCCTGCGCCGGAACGGCGAATGAGCCGTGAATACGAGGCGCCGTCCCGTGTGCAGCGTCCCGGTGCCGTGGTGCTCGACATCGACGATGAGGATCCGGTGTTCGAACATCTCGACGAGGTGGCGTACAGCCGGCGCTACGACCTGCCCCGGGCGGCCGGTCAGTAGATCTGGTGTAGCCTTGCTACCCACGAGGGGCTATAGCGCAGTTGGTAGCGCGTCTCGTTCGCATCGAGAAGGTCAGGGGTTCGATTCCCCTTAGCTCCACCAGAGTCCGTGTGGTCGCCCGGTGTTGTGAAGGTGCATTACTTCACAGCGCCGAACGTCACTTAGTTGGGTGCACCCCATTCCGGTTCCGGTGAACTGCCCAGGTCGTAGGCCTTGCCCGGCGAACCGGCCGAACCTCCGGCCAGCGCACCCAGTGCCGCCACGGTCTTCACCGGACGGACACTGCCGACGGACCGGACCGGGGGCCGACTGTGACCTTCGTCGCACCCCGGCGTGGCTCTGCGGGGGCTTCTTAGAAATGTCCGTTATGGTTCCGTGATGTTTTGTTTTCGGTCTCGTGATGTGCGGATGAAATTCGCGGCCCTGGCCGCCACGGTGGCTGTCCCGGCCGCGGTGGTCCTGGCCGGCGGTGCGAACGCCAACCCGACCAGCCCCGACAGCGACGTGTCGCCGATCGCCGACAGCTCCTCGGCGCTGGCCGTCGCACCCGAGCCCGAGAATCTGCCCGAGTCTGTTTCCGACGCCCTGCCCGAGGCGGCCGTCGAACTCACCGACGTGAAGCCGGTGGCCCTGGTGTCCAACGCGCCGCACCACCTGATGGCCGGCGTGGCCTCCGAGCGTGGCCTGCAGGTCCGCACCATCCTGGTGGAGCGTGCCGTCAGCGCCGCCTTCCCGGAGATCCGCACCATGATCGGCGTGCGCCCGGATTCCAAGCCGTGGCATCCCAACGGCCTGGCCCTCGACATCATGATCCCCAACCCGGGCAGTTCCGAGGGCATCGCGCTGGGCAACGCGATCCGTGATTACGCGATGCACAACGCCGCCAGGTTCGGCGTGCAGGACGTGATCTGGCGCGGCACCTACTACACGCCGGCCAACGGGCCCAGCGGCTCCGGATACGGTCACTACGACCACGTGCACATCACCACCACCGGTGGCGGTTACCCGTCCGGCGGCGAGGAGTACCTCGGCGACGAGGGCCAGGCGCCCGCGTCCTAGCCTCAAGTGGCGCTGCGCTCGTCGTTCTCCAGTGCGTCGAGCACCGCCACCCGGGTGTTGATCGGGCCGGTGACCGAATCCTCGGTGCTGCCCTTGCGCAGTAGATCGCGCAGCGCAGCCTGGTCGTAGTCCGCCGGTGCGGTGTCGTCGACGAAACGCTGCACGAGTTCGACGAAGCGGTCCGGGTGGTCATGGAACGGGAAGTGGCCGGACTGGGGAAATATATCCAGGCGTGAACCCGGCATCGCCGAGTGCGCCATCCTCGCGTGGCTGACCGGGATGACCGAGTCTTCCTCGCCCCAGATCAGTTGCACCGGAACCGATTCGGTCAGATAACACCGGTCCAGCATGGTCACCACCTGGCCACGCCAATCCACCACCGCGCGCAGGGTGCGGGTGAAGGCCGCCGACGCCGTCGGCTCGGGGAGATCGGCGAGGATTCGCAGCATATTGGGAATGTCGCGGCCGAATCTGGTCGACCCGAACACCGCGCCCACCACATGTCCGGCCACTTGTAGAGCGGGCAACACAAACGGAAGGCGTAACAACGCCAGTGCCTCACCGCCGACCGGCAGCGAGGCGAACCTCAGTGCGATGTTGACGTCCTTGGTGACACCGCCGGCGCCCACCAGGATCATCCGTTCCACCAGTTGCGGGAACTGGTAGGCGAATTGCATGGCCACCCCGCCGCCGAGGGAATGCCCGACCACGGTCACCTTGTCGACATCGAGCACGGTGAGCAGATCGCGCATGCCGTTGGCGTATGCGGCAACCGAATAGTCGGCGCGAGGTTTGTCAGACTTGCCGTGTCCCAACAGATCCGGGGCGATCACGGTGAACCGGCGTGCCAGTTCGCTGTGCACCGGCCCCCAGGTTGTCGAGTTGTCGCCGATGCCGTGAATCAGCAGCAGTGCCGGGCCGGAGCCGGCGATCCGGTAGGCGCGGCGATAGCCGTGAATGGTGCGGAACCGCAACTGCGGTTTCAGCGATTCGAGCGGTTGTTCCGCCGTCTTGCGCCGGCCCATGGCTGTCCTCGACGTGTCGTCCCCCCGACCGCCACTGTGGCGATGTCGCGATCCTAAGGGCGCATCGCCAAGTCCTCCACTCGAGCGCTACTCGTTGTCCCCGCCGGTGGCCAGGGTGGCCTGCACGGCCGAATCCGAGACCACATCGCGGGCGCCCGGCCAGACCCAGTCGCGCACCTCAGGCAGGTCGTCGCCGTGCTCGCGGGTGTACTCGCGGGCGTGGATCCGGCTGTCCACCATCTGCTGCCGCAGTCCGGCGTAGCGGGAGCCCAGGCTCGGGACCCGGTCGATGACGTCGATGACGAGGTGGAAGCGGTCCAGATCGTTGAGCATCACCATGTCGAACGGCGTGGTGGTGGTGCCCTCCTCCTTGTAACCGCGGACGTGGATGCGGCTGTCGTTGCTGCGTCGGTAGACCAGACGGTGGATCAGCCACGGATAGCCGTGGTAGGCGAAGATCACCGGCTTGTCCGGGGTGAACACCATGTCGAACTCGCGGTTGGACATTCCGTGCGGATGCTCGCTCTCGTCCTGCAGGCGCATCAGGTCGACGACGTTGACGAAGCGGACCTTGAGATCCGGAATGTGTTGGCGCAGTAGATCCGCAGCGGCCAGCGCCTCCAGGGTGGGGACGTCACCGGCGGCGGCCAGCACCACGTCCGGATCGCTGCCGGCCTCCTCGGTGCCGGCCCACTCCCAGATTCCCAGGCCGCGGGTGCAGTGGGCAACCGCCTCGTCCATGGTGAGGAAGTTCGGGTGCGGCTGCTTTCCTGCGACCACGACGTTGACGTACTGCCTCGAGCGCAGGCAGTGGTCGTAGGTGGACAGCAGGGTGTTGGCGTCCGGCGGCAGGTAGACCCGCACCACCTCGGCGCTCTTGTTGACGACGTGGTCGATGAAGCCGGGATCCTGGTGGCTGAAACCGTTGTGGTCCTGACGCCAGACATGGCTGGACAGAAGGTAGTTCAGGCTGGCGACCGGGCGGCGCCACGGGATGTCGTTGGTGACCTTCAGCCACTTGGCGTGCTGGTTGAACATCGAGTCGATGATGTGGATGAAGGCCTCGTAGCAGTTGAACAGCCCGTGCCGTCCGGTCAACAGGTAGCCCTCGAGCCAGCCCTGCATCTGATGCTCCGACAGCATCTCGACCACCCGACCGACGCGGGCGAGGTGCTCGTCGACCTCGGGGGAGAAGAACTCGGCGTTCCACTGTTTGTTCGTCACCTCGAACACCGACTGAAGGCGGTTCGATGCGGTCTCGTCGGGCCCGAAGATGCGGAAGTTCTCCGGGTTGAGCCGGATCACGTCGGTCAGCCAGTTGCCCAGGATGCGGGTCGCTTCGGCGATGCTGGCGCCCGGTGCCGGAACGTCCACCGCGTAGTCCCGGAAGTCGGGCAGCCGAAGGTCTTTCAGCAACAGCCCGCCGTTGGCGTGCGGATTGTCGCTCATCCGCAGATTCCCCTCGGGGGCCAGTGCGGCAATCTTGGCGTTGAGTCGGCCGTCGGCGTCGAAGAGTTCCTGCGGGCGGTAGGAGGCCAGCCAGTCCGCCAGCACCTGCAGGTGCTCGGGGGTGTCGCGGGCACTGGCCAGCGGGACCTGGTGCGCGCGCCACGATCCGGTTGTCTTCTTGCCGTCGATGTAGGCCGGGCCGGTCCAGCCCTTCGGGGTGCGGAAGACGATCATCGGCCAGCGCGGACGACTCTCGTCTCCGTTTGCCGCCTTCGCCTTGATCGCCGCGATCTCGTCGAGCACATCGTCGAGCAGCGTGGCGAACCGGCGGTGGGCGTCGGCGTGATCGTCGGCCTGCTCGTCGGTGACTTCGAAGAAGTACGGGTTGTGTCCGTAGCCGATCATCAGCGAGCGGAGTTCGTCTTGCGGAATACGATCCAGCACAGTCGGATTGGCGATCTTGTAGCCGTTCAGGTGCAGGATCGGCAGCACCACACCGTCTTGGTGCGGATGCATGAACTTGTTCGAGTGCCAGCTGGTCGCCAGTGCGCCGGTCTCGGCCTCCCCGTCGCCGACCACCGCCGCCACCAGCAGGTCGGGATTGTCGAACGCGGCGCCGTAGGCATGCGAGAGCGCGTAGCCGAGTTCGCCGCCCTCATGGATGGAGCCGGGTGTCTCCGGCGCGACGTGGGACGGGATGCCGCCCGGAAAGGAGAACTGCCGGAACAACCGGCGGATGCCCTCGGCGTCGGAGGTGATGTCGGGGTAGTACTCGGTGTAGGTGCCGTCGAGGTAGGCGTTGGCCACCAGGCCGGGGCCGCCGTGGCCGGGTCCGGTGATGTAGATGGTGGACTGGCTGCGCGCCTTGATCGCCCGGTTGAGATGGGCGTAGAGGAAGTTCAGTCCCGGGGTGGTGCCCCAATGCCCGAGCAGTCGCGGCTTGACGTCGTCGCGCGACAACGGCGTCTGCAGTAACGGGTTGTTCAGCAGGTAGATCTGCCCGACCGACAGATAGTTGGCGGCCCGCCACCAGCCGTCGAGTTGGGTGACGTCGTCGTCGGTCAGAGTCATGATCAGTCCTTGAGGTCGATGGTCACCTGCTCGACATTCCAGATGTCCTCGCAGTACTCGGCGATCGAGCGGTCCGAGGAGAACTTGCCGCTGCGCGCGCTGTTGAGAATCGACATCCGGGTCCACAGTTCGGTGTTCTGCCAGGCTGCGCTGACCTCCTGCTGGCAGCGGATGTAGTCCGCGTAGTCGGCGAGCACCAGGAAGTGGTCGTGGTCGGTCAGGTTGCCCACCAGCGGCGCGAACACCCCGGTGTCGCCATGGGAGAAGGTGCCGTCGGCGATCAGACCGAGGACCGCGGCGAGTTCGGCGTTGCGGTCGATGTAGTCGCGCGGCCGGTATCCCTTGGCGTAGAGCTCATGGACATCGTCGACGGTCAGTCCGAAGAGGAAGAAGTTCTCCGGACCGGCCTCCTCGCGCATCTCGACGTTGGCGCCGTCCAGAGTGCCGATGGTCAACGCGCCGTTGATCATGAACTTCATGTTGCCGGTTCCGGAGGCCTCCTTGCCGGCGGTGGAGATCTGCTCGGATAGATCTGCCGCCGGGTAGATCAGCTGGCCGTTCTGCACGTTGAAGTTCGGGACGAAGGCCACCCGCATCCGGTCGTTGACGTCCGGGTCGGAGTTCACCGTCTCGGCGACCGAGTTGATCAGCTTGATCATCAGCTTCGCCACGTGGTAGCCGGGCGCGGCCTTGCCGCCGAAAACCCATGCGCGCGGCGGGATTTCGAGGCCGGGATTCTGCTTCAGGCGGTGGTAGGTGCTGATGATGTTCAGCACGTTGAGATGCTGGCGCTTGTATTCGTGGATGCGCTTTACCTGCACGTCGAACATCCAGTCCGGGTTGAGCTGGATACCGGTGTGAGCCTCCACATAGCGGGACAGCCTTGCCTTGTTCTCCCGCTTGACCGCCCGCCACTTCCGCTGGAACGCCGGGTCGTCCGCCAGTGGCTCCAGGCGGCGGAGCCGGTCCAGGTCGGTCAGCCATCCGGTGCCGATCGTCTCGTCGAGCAGGGCGCGCAGGCCGGGATTGGCCAGACCCACGAAACGCCGCGGCGTGACACCGTTGGTCTTGTTGCTGAACCGCTCGGGCCACAGCTCGTAGAAGTCCTTGAGCACCGTGTCTTTGAGCAACTCCGAATGCAGTGCGGCCACGCCGTTGACCGCGTGGCTGCCGACGGTGGCCAGGTGCGCCATCCGGATGCACTTGCCGCCGTCCTCGCCGATCAGCGACATCCGGCGGAGCCGGGCCTCGTCGCCGGGGAAGCGCGCCTGAACCTCGTCGAGGAACCGGCGGTTGATCTCGTAGATGATCTCCAGATGCCGCGGCAGGAACTGTTCGAACATCGACAGCGGCCAGGTCTCCAGCGCTTCGGGCAGCAGGGTGTGGTTGGTGTAGGCCATCGTCGCCACCGTGATGGCCCAGGCCTCATCCCATTCCAGCCCTCGTGCGTCGATGAGCAGACGCATCAGTTCGGCCACCGCGATGGACGGGTGAGTGTCGTTGAGCTGCACGGCCACCCGGTTTGGAAGCTCTTGGACGTCCATCCCGGCCAGGTCTTCGAGCAGGTGCAGGATGTCCTGCAGTGAACAGGACACGAAGAAGTACTGCTGGGCCAGCCGCAGCTGCTTGCCGACCTCCGGCTGGTCGTTGGGATAGAGCACCTTGGTGATGGTCGAGGAGACCACCTCTTCGCGCACCGCGTTGTAGTAGTCGCCGGCGTTGAAGGCGTCGAGCACCAGTGACTGGATCGCGGTGGCGCTCCACAGGATCAGGGTGTTGCAGGTGTTGACGCCGTAGCCCTGGATCGGGGTGCCGTAGTGCAGGCCCTTGGCGATGCGCGCCGGAATCCAGCGGACCCGTTCGCGGCCGCTCTCATCGAGGTAGCGTTCGGTGTAGCCGCCCCAGCCGACCTGATAGTTGATCTCCGGCTTGGCGATCTCCCACGGGTTGGGCTCCGCCAGCCAGTTGTCGGTCTTCTCCACCTGCCAGCCGTCGTGGATCTCCTGGTCGAAGATGCCGAACTCGTAGCGGATCCCGTAACCGACTGCGGGACGTTCCAGGGTGGCCAGCGAATCCAGGTAGCAGGCCGCCAGCCGGCCCAGGCCGCCGTTGCCCAGACCCGGTTCCTGCTCGCAGGCCAGCACCTCGTCGATGTCCTGACCGAGGGCGGCGAGTGCGGTGCGGGCCTCCTCCTCGATCTGCAGATTGAGGAGGTTGTTGCCCAGGTGCGGCCCGAGCAGGAACTCGGCCGACAGGTAGGCCGTCACCTTCCGGCTCAGATCGACGTAAGTCTGGGTGGTCGCCGCCCAGCGGTCCTGCATCCGGTCGCGGACCGCCAGTGCCAGTGCGTGGTAGTAGTGCTTGGGCTCCAGCAGTGCGGCCGGACGGCCCAGCGTGTAACGCAGGTGGTCCTCGATCGCCTTGCGAAGTGACTCGGCACTCAATCCGGTCCGGGTGTCCTCTGCGGTTTTTCCGTCGCTCATCTGCGCTTCCCCGTATTTTTTTGAATTCGGCCATCACCGTCAGCCGTGGTTGTGGGTGCGAGTATCGCACCGCGACGGTGGCCTGCGTGCCGGTATTCCGAGGTCGCCGAGGTGAACGTTGGGCAAAGCCGGCGCAGGTAGTCTCAGCAAATGCATCGCCGACTGCCGACCGCCCTGGGTGTCCTGCTGGGCGCCGTCGTCGTTCTCGTCGCCTCGGCCCTGCCTGCCTGGGCTGCCGAAGCCATCACCTTGACCTGGGTACGCCATGCCCAGTCGACGGCCAACGCGGCGGGCATCATCGACACCACGGTGCCCGGGCCCGGCCTCACCGCGTTGGGCGAGACCCAGGCCCAGGCGATCGCCGACACCCTCGCGGCAAACGCCTACGACGGCATCTACGTCTCCGACATGGTGCGCACCCAGTTGACCGCCGCACCCCTGGCGGCCGATCTCGGGATCACGCCGGTCGTGCTGCCCGGTGTGCAGGAGATCAACGCGGGCGTCTTCGAGGGCGGCAGCGGACTGGTCGCCGGCATCGGCTACGCGCTGCCCCCGGTCACCTGGGTGCTCGGCGCACGTTTCGTGCCGGTTCTCGGCGGGGAGAACGGCAACCGGTTCGAGGCCAGGGTCAACGACGCCGTCGCCACCATCTACGCCAGCGGTGAGACCAACCCGATCGTCTTCTCGCACGGCGCCACGATCACCGCCTGGACGCTGATGAACGTCGACAACCCGGACCTGCTGGTGGCCGTCACCCATCCGCTGGGCAACACCGCCGTGGTGGTGGTCACCGGCGATCCGCAGGACGGTTGGACCCTGCAGAGCTGGGATGGTGTCGCGATCGATCCCAATCCAGGTCTGCTGACCCGACTCTTCGTCGACACCCGCGCACTGGTGGTCACACCGCAGACCAGCCTGTACGACATCGGTCAGGCCCTGCGCACCGGCGACCCAACCGTCATCGCCGCCGCGATCCGCACCGGCGTCGTCAATGTGCTCAAAGCTCCGATCGTCTTCGCGAAGGCGGTGGTCCGCGACGTCGTCAACGCCATCGCCGGACTGGTCCCGCAAGCGCCTGCGCCGGTTGCGGTGCGGATGGTGGAACCGGCCCGGAAGGCCTCTTCCGCCGTGCGTCCCACGGTCGCGAGGGCACGTGCAGTCGCCGTTGGTCAGCGGCCCGTCGGTCAGGGGCCCGCCGCTCAGGGGCCCGTCGCTAAGGGGCCCGTCGCTCACGCCGCCAACCGGATCCACAACGCCGGGAAGGCGGCCTGACGCCGATGTTGCGCCGTATCGCCGCACTCGCCGTCGCCGCGCCGCGCCGCGTCCTTCTCATCGTCGCGTTTCTGGCGCTGGCTGTCGGGGTCTTCGGTGTGCCGGTGGCCCAACATCTTTCGCCGAGTGGCTTCCAGGATCCGACCGCCCAGTCCTCCCGGGCCACGGCACTGCTCACCGAGAAGTTCGGCCAGGGCGATGTGCCGCTGCTCATCGTCGTCACCGCCCCGGACCGCTTCGACAGCCCCGCCGCGCGCGCGGTGGCGACCGGCGTCATCGACGAGCTGAAACGCTCCGGCCACGTCGCCGGCATCAGCTCCGCATGGACGTCCCCACGCGAGGCCGCTGCGGCGCTGGTGAGCAGCGACCGAAAATCCGGCCTGATCGCCACCGGCATCCTGGGCACTGAGGCGCAGCAGCAGAAATACACCCGGGAACTGACCGATGCCCTCGTCGGCGACCGGGACGGAATCGTGGTCCGGGCCGGCGGTACCGCGATGGTCAACCTCCAGGTCACCCAGCAGTCCCAGCGCGACCTGCTGACCCTTGAGGCGATCGTGGTGCCGCTGAGCTTCCTGGTGTTGATCTGGGTGTTCGGCGGGGCACTGACAGCCGCGCTGCCGGTCGGCGTCGGTGTGATGGCGATCCTCGGTTCGCTGGCGGTGCTGCGCACCGTGACGTTCTTCACCGATGTCTCGATCTTCGCCCTGAACCTCACCACCGCAATGGGTTTGGCGCTGGCGATCGATTACACCCTGCTGATGATCAGCCGGTACCGCGACGAGTTGGCCGGTGGGGCGCAGCGCGAGCAGGCCGTGGCCACGATGATGGCGACGGCCGGCCGTACGGTGCTGTTCTCGGCGGTGACCGTTGCGCTGTCGATGGCCGTCATGGTGCTGTTCCCGATGAATTTCCTGCGGTCCTTCGCCTACGCCGGTGTGGCCACCGTCGCCTTCGCCGCGATTGCGGCGGTCGTCGTCACGCCGGCTGCGATCATGCTGCTCGGCGACCGGATCGACGCTCTGGACGTCCGGCGTCTGCTGCGCCGGATCCTGGGCCGGCCGGAACCGGCGGCACGTGCCTGGCACGAGGAATTCTGGTACCGCACAGCCAAGTTCGTGATGCGTCATGCCTTACCGATCGGGCTGGTGACCGTGGCGCTGCTCGGGGTGCTCGGCGCTCCCTTCTTCGGCGTCCGGCCGGGTTTCCCCGACGACCGGGTACTGCCCAAGTCGGCGTCGGCCCATCAGGTCGGCGATCTGTTGCGCACTCAGTTCGCCAATGACTCCGACAACGCGGTGCCGATCCTCATCCCGGATGCGGCCGGCCTGAACCCCGACGCGATCGGCGCGTACGCCGCGGAGCTGTCCCGGATCGCCGACGTGTCATCGGTGTCGGGGCCGACGGGCGCGTACGTCAACGGAAAGCCCATCGGACCGCCGATCGCCGCCACCGGGATCGTCGACGGCAGCGCGCTGGTCACGGTCAGCAGTACCGCGCCGTTGTTCTCCGAGCCCTCCGAAGCCCAACTCGACCGGCTGCACGCCGTCGCCACGCCGGGCGGGCGGGCCGTCGAGTTCACCGGACTCGCGCAGACCAACCGGGACAGTGTCGACGCCATCGTGTCCCGGCTGCCCCTGGTCCTCGGTCTGATCGCGGCGATCATGCTGGTGCTGCTGTTCCTGCTCACCGGCAGCGTGGTGTTGCCGGTGAAGGCCTTGATCCTCAACATGCTCTCGCTGTCGGCGGCCTTCGGCGCGATGGTGTGGATCTTCCAGGAGGGGCATCTCGGAGCGCTGGGAACAACCCCGACCGGAACCCTGGTCGCGAACATGCCGGTGCTGCTGTTCTGCATCGCCTTCGGACTGTCGATGGACTACGAGGTCTTCCTGGTGTCGCGGATCCGCGAGTTCTGGCTGGCTTCCCCGCAGGGCCCGGGCGACAACGACGAGAGTGTGGCGCTGGGCCTGGCCCGCACCGGCCGCGTCATCACGGCCGCCGCACTGATCATGGCGATCTCGTTCGCGGCGCTGGCCGCTGCCAAGGTTGCCGTCATGCGACTGTTCGGCGTCGGCCTGACGCTGGCGGTGCTGATGGACGCCACTCTGGTACGGCTGGTTCTGGTGCCGGCATTCATGCACGCGATGGGCAGATGGAACTGGTGGGCGCCCAAGCCGCTGGCGAAACTCCATGCGCGCCTGGGCATCAGCGAGGAAGGCGACTAGCCGAGGAACTCCGACTCGAGTACCAGATCGGGCATCAGCGTCTGATACTCGACGTGCGTGCGGTGCTCGATGGTCTTCCACCGGTTGCCCTGGTTGTCCCGCATGAAGGCCCGATACTTCGGGGACCCGGGGAATCCGACGTTGTCGGCGACCACGATCGAGCCGCGATGCAGCCAGCCGCGCTCGACGATGGCAAGCAGGTCGGCAAGGTAGGCGTTCTTGTCGTGATCGATGAAGAGGAAATCCAGTGTGCCGGTGTGGAATCCGTGTTCGGTCTGCAGAAGTTCCAGAGTGCGTCCGGAATCGCCGATGGTCCCGACAATGCAGGTGATCCGGTCCGCCACCCCTGCGTGCGTCCAGATGCGCTGCGCGACTTCAGCATTGGCGGCGGACAATTCCACGGAGAAGATCCGTGCCGTCGGTGCCGCGCGGGCGATGCGCAACGCGCCGTAGCCGCAGTAGGTGCCCAACTCCAGCACCAGTCGAGGGTCTGATCGGCGGACCGCCGCATCAAGCAACTCGCCCTTCTCGTCGCCGACGTTGACCAGGAAGGACTTCTCGTAGGAGTAGCGATCAAGAGCGGCCAGAACATCGTCGATATCGCCCCGCCGGGCCTGATCCACCACGTAGTCGGCCGCGGCTGACTCCCGGCCGTCGCCCAACTGGCCGGTGGAATTGAACTTCCGGATGCCGATACCTGCTCGCAGGATCGACCAGCGCAGCATCGGCAGACGCTTCCTCAGTCCCATAGGGCTACGCTACGGGAAGGCCCGGACTTTGTTCGGTGCCGCAATGCAGGGACTCGGTGTGACCTATGGTGCCGCGTGACGATGTTCGCCGAAGTGGCAGTAGGACTTTCGTCGCGCTGTGTTACGGCCTGGTGTGCCACATCGCCTTCGCCGCCGGCGTGCTGACCATGATGGCGGCGATGTACTTCGGCATGAGCCGGTCGCTGGGATCGGTGCCGGCGCCGTGGAACTGGGTGACCAATCTCGCACTGCTTGTCCAATTCTTCGGAACGCATTCGCTGCTGCTCACCGCTCGCGGGAGAGCGCTGATGGCACGGATGGCGCCACGGGGGACCGGGGCCACCCTGTCGACGACCACCTACGCCACCATCGCCGCACTGCAGGTGTTCGTGCTCTTCGCATTCTGGTCACCCACCGGAACCATCTGGTGGCAGGCCCACGGACCGGTGCTGTTCGTGATGAGCGGCCTCTACGGATTGTCCTGGCTGCTGCTCGGCAAGTCGATGTACGACGCCGGGCTGGCGGTGCAGACCGGCAGTCTGGGTTGGGTAGCCCTGGCTCGGGGCCGCAAGCCGGTATATCCGCCGATGCCCGTCACCGGACTCTTCCGCCTCACCCGGCAGCCGATCTACGTCGCGTTCACGCTGACCCTGTGGACCGTCCCGACCTGGACTCCCGACCAGCTGGTCCTCGCCGGCATCCTGACGGGTTACTGCCTGGTGGCTCCGCTGCTGAAGGAGCGCCGCTTCCGGCGAATCTACGGTGCAGCGTTCGACCGCTACGCCCGGACGGTACCTTACTGGCTGCCCTGGCCACGAAAACCGTGGTGAACGCCACAATTGCCTCTGCCGTCAGCGAACCGTAAGGGTCCGTCGAGCCGATACGGGGCATAATGGAGATCATGTCGAGCAAACTCGGTCCGAAGCCGACCAGTGTGATTGCCGGCGTGCAGGGGGCCTTGCCCCCGCACCGCTACAGCCAGGCCGAAATCACCGAAGAGTTCCTGAAGTTCCCGGCGTTCGCCGGCCATGCGGACATCGTCCGCGCCCTGCACCGCTCCGCCAAGGTCGGTCATCGGCACCTGGTGCTGCCAATCGATGCCTACCACCGGCTCAACGACTTCGGCGAAGCCAACGACATCTTCATCGAGAACGCGGTCGACCTGGCGTGCAAGTCGCTGACTGCGGCCCTCGACGAGGCCGGCCTCAAGCCGGAGGACGTCGATGTGGTCATTTCGACCACGGTGACCGGCCTCATGGTGCCGTCGCTGGAAGCGCGGGTAGCCACCCGGATGGGCCTGCGGCCCGATGTCAAGAGGGTGCCGATGTTCGGACTCGGCTGCGTCGCCGGTGCCGCCGGCATCGCTCGCCTGCACGACTACCTCAAGGGCGATCCCGACGGGGTGGCCGTGCTGCTCTCGGTCGAGTTGTGCTCGCTCACCTTCCCGGCACTGCAGGCCGAAATCGCCGGATTCGTCGGTGGCGCCCTCTTCGGCGACGGTGCCGCAGCGGTGGTCGCGGTCGGCGAACGCCGCGCGGAGAAGATCCGTGCGGGCGGCCCTACCGTCATCGACAGTCGCAGCCACCTGTATCCGGATTCGCAGCGCACCATGGGCTGGGACATCGGAGCCACCGGATTCAAACTCGTGTTGTCCGCCGACGTTCCCGACGTCGTCAGCCGCTATCTGCGCGATGACGTCACCGGCTTCCTCGGTGACCACGACCTCACCATCGACGACATCGGCACCTGGGTCAGCCATCCGGGTGGACCCAAGGTGATCGAGGCGATCGTGGAGAGCCTTGATCTGTCTGACGACGCGCTGGAACTCACCTGGCGATCACTGGCCGAGGTCGGCAACCTGTCGTCGTCCTCCGTGCTGCACGTGCTGCACGACACGATCGCCAAGACGCCACCGGCAGGCCCCGGTGTGATGATGGCGATGGGCCCCGGATTCTGCTCGGAATTGCTTCTGCTGCAGTGGCACTGACGGGCGGTCCGCGATGACTTCGCTCGCCTGGTTCACACTGCTCGTTGCGGCCGTCGCCGTCGAACGGGTGGTGGAACTCGTTGTCGCCAAGCGCAACCTGGCCTGGAGCCGGGCCAACGGCGGCATGGAGTTCGGCGCCGGTCACTACCCGGCGATGGTGACGCTGCACAGCGCATTCCTGGTCGGCTGCCTGGCCGAGGTCTACCTGTTGCACCGCCCGTTCCTGCCGGTGCTGGGCTGGTCCATGCTCGCCGTCGTGATCGCGGCGCAACTGCTGCGCTGGTGGTGCATCACCACGCTCGGCCCGCAGTGGAACACCCGCGTGGTCGTCATCCCCGGTGCGCCGCGGATCACCGGCGGCCCGTACAGGTTCTTCTCGCACCCCAATTACGTCGCCGTGATCGCTGAGGGCGTCGCGTTGCCGTTGGTGCACACGGCGTGGATCACCGCGGTGGTCTTCACGGTGCTCAACGCGATCCTGCTGAACCGGCGCATCGCCGTCGAGGACGCCGCACTTGCGAGGCTGGGATGACTGCCGCCAGGGCTGGGATGATCGACCTCCTGGTGGCCGGCGGCGGGCCGGCCGGTTTGGCGACAGGTATCTATGCCACCCAGGCCGGGTTGGAGGCCGTCGTCATCGACCGCCGGATCGCCCCGATCGACAAGGCGTGCGGCGAGGGGATGATGCCGCACACCCTCGCGCACCTCCGGAAACTCGGAGTCGAACCGCGCGGCAAGGCCTTTCACGGCATCACCTACCTGGACGCGAAGCACAGCGTGCGGGCCGACTTCCGCGGCGGCAATGGATTGGGCATGCGGCGCACCGCCCTTCACCAGGCGATGACCGACGCGGCGATCTCCGCCGGTGTGCGCATCGTCGAAGGCGATGTCGGCGATGTGGTCCAGGACGGGGCCTCGGTCAGTTGTGGCGGGCTGCGCGCCCGCTATCTCGCGGCGGCGGATGGGTTGCATTCGCCGATCCGCCGTTCGCTCGATCTCGAGCTTCCGAGCCGGGGCCGGCGACGCTGGGGTATCCGGCGCCACTACGACATCGCACCGTGGAGCGACACCGTCGAGGTGTACTGGTCCGCGGAGAGCCGATCCGAGGCCTATGTGACACCGGTGGCCGACAACTGCGTCGGGGTGGCGATCCTGTCGTCGGAACAGGGCAAGTTCGGCGACCATCTGATCGAATTCCCGCGGTTGGAGCAGCGGCTGTCCGGGGCGTCGCACGGCAAGGACAGGGCGGCCGGCCCGCTGCGACAGCGGGTTCGTGACCGGGTGGCCGGGCGGGTGCTGCTCGTCGGTGACGCCGCCGGCTACGTCGACGCGCTCACCGGAGAGGGACTGGGCATCGCGTTCGGCGGTGCCCGGGTGTTGGTCGATTCGGTCCTGGCTGATACCCCGGGTGACTACGATCGGCAGTGGCGGCAGATGTCCCGTCGCTATAGATTTCTGACCGCCGGTCTGTTGGAGGCGAGCGGGTGTAAGCCCGTTCGCTCGATGATCGTTCCGGCTGCCGAGGCTCTGCCGAGGGCTTTCAGTGGGATCGTGAACCTGCTCGCGAACTAGGGGAAGCACACCATGACTGCCGAACGCGGTGACGGTCTGGTGTCGTCCCTGGAGGAGGGCCCGGAACTGGTGGCCCTGCGCGCCGACAGCCTCGCGGAGATGGCGCTTTTCGAGGACTGCTCAGCCGAAGAACTCCACGATCTTGCCGTTCGCCTGCGGCCACTTCGGGCCGAGCGCGACCAGGTGCTGATGCGCCAGGGCGAACATGCGGTGTCGTTCATCCTGATTCAGTCCGGCCGCGCCGACATCATCCACACCGGTGATGACGGGACGGTCGTCCTTGACGAGGTCTCGGCCGGCGTGATCGTCGGCGAGATCGCGCTGCTCCGCGATAAACCCCGATCGGCCACCGTGACGGCGGCCGAGACGTTGTCCGGTTACATCGGTGACGAGAAGGCCTTCGGTGTTCTGGTCGATCTGCCGGGTGTCAGTGAACGATTGCTGCGTACCGCGCGACAGCGGTTGGCGGCGTTCGTGACGCCGATCCCGATCATGTTCAAGGGCGACACCGAACTTCTGCTCCGGCCGGTGCTTCCCGGCGACACCGAGCGCGCCACCCATCCCTCGGTGCAGTTCTCCACCGAGACCCTTTACCGCCGGTTCATGTCCACCCGGGCGCCGAGTCCGGGACTGATGAACTATCTCTTTCATGTCGACTACGTCGACCATTTCGTCTGGGTACTGGTCGACGGCGCAGACGGTCCGGTGGTTGCCGACGTGCGGTTCGTGCGCGACCCCGCCGATTCCAGCATGGCCGAGATCGCATTCATCGTGGCCGACGATTATCAGGGTCTGGGGATCGGCAATTTCCTGATGGCCGCGCTGAGCATCTCGGCCAGGGTGGGCGGGGTGCAGCGGTTCACCGCCCGGTTGCTCGCCGACAACGCGCGCATGCGCGCCATCCTGGATCGCTTCGGCGCGGAGTACGAGCGCGACGAACCCGGTGTCGTGCTGACCGAATTCGATGTGCCGGATGCCGAACGGTTCGATCTCCCGCCCGGGGTCGCCGATCAGATCCGGGCGGTCACCCGACAGGTGCTGAGGGCGGTGGGTTGATGCGCAGGACATTGATCGGGACGGCGCTGGCCACCGCGACCGCGGCCGTGATCGGAAGCGTCTCCAGCCGCCAGGGTGTCGAGGGTTGGTACACCAAGATCCGCAGGCCGGCTTACGTGCCGCCCAACGCGGTGTTCCCGATCGCCTGGACCACGTTGTACGTCGATATCGCCACCACATCGGCGGCGGCGATCAACCGGTTCCGCGACGACGGCCGGGAGACCAAGGCCCGCGCCTACACCGCTGCGCTGGGTGCGAACCTGGTTCTCAATGCGAGCTGGAGTTGGTTGTTCTTCACCAGGAACAAGCTCGCCCTGTCAGCCGGTGCGGCCGCACTGCTCGCGGCCAGCAGCGCCGACCTCGCCCGCCGGGCGGCCGACGCCGATCCGAAGCTGGGCGTCGCACTGGCCCCGTATCCGCTGTGGTGCACGTTCGCCACGGTGCTGTCCACCGACATCTGGCGTCTCAACCGCTGATCGGGCCGCACTCCTGATCGAGCTTCAGGGTCTCGGGTTCGGGCGTGAAGTACATTGGCCGCGATGAAGATACGGGCGCTGATGGTCGGGGTGCTGTGCGCCGGTGCGGTCGCCGGCTGCGGCGCGCAGCCCGCGGAGCGGGCACCGAGCGCTGACCTCAGCAGGATCTCCTCGGTCAAGGCAAGCTTCGGCCCGGCGTTCCGCGTCACCGAGATCGCACCGACGGGTATCGACCCCAAGGTGCTGGCCGGGCAGAAGCTTCCGGACGGGATCGTCTTCCAGCCTGCGTCCTGCGGCAAGTTCGCCACCGGCCAACTGGTGCCGACCGGAACCGCGGGCAACATGTCCGCGGTATCGGCCGAAGGGGACGGCAACCGCTTCGTCATCATCGCGCTGCAGACCAATGAGGCGGTCCCGGTGGTCGAGCCCGGCCCGGATTGCCAGAAGGTGTCCTTCGCCGGCGGCCCGGTGCACGGGACCGTCGAGTCGGTGGAGGTGCCGAAGATCGACGGGACCAAGACCATCGGAGTGCACCGGGTGGTGCAGACCGTGATCGACGGCAAGCCCCGCACCGGTGAGGTCTACAACTACTCCGCCCATTTCGGTGACTACCAGGTGATCGTCTCGGCGAATCCCCTTGTGCTGCCGGATAAGCCGGTCGCGCCGGTGAACGTCCAGCGGGCCCGCGATCTGCTGATCGCCGGCGTCAACGCGATCCGGCAGTAGCTCCGCTCAACGCACGTCGCGTGGCCGGAACTGCACGCTGATCCGCGGTCCGGTGGGTGCGCTGGTCTTCGGCACCGCGTGTTCCCAGGTGCGCTGACAGGATCCGCCCATCACCAGCAGATCGCCGTGGTTCTGCAGCAGGCGCAGGGCGGCGCCGCCGCCGCGCGGGCGCATGGCGAACACCCGCGAGGCGCCGAGGCTGATGACCGCCACCATGGTGTCCTCGGTGCGGCTGCGGCCGATGGTGTCTCCGTGCCAGGCCACGCTGTCGGAGCCGTCGCGGTACAGGCAGAAGCCGGCACTGGTGAACGGCTCACCCAACTCGCCGGCGTAGATGTCGTTGAGGCGGCGCCGCAGTCTGGAGATCGCCGGGTGCGGCGGGGGGCCGGCGGTCAGATCGTGAAAGCTCACCAGGCGCGGCACGTCGAGGACGCGGTCATACATCTTGCGGCGCTCGGCCCGCCACGGCACCGCCGTCGTCAACTCGGCGAACAGCGCGTCGGGGTCGTCGACCCACCCGGACCGCAGTTCGATCCAGGCGCCGTAGCCGAGGTCGCGGCGGTCACTGTGCTCGAACAGCGAGCCCTGCACCAAGACGGACACCGGCGGAAGCATATCGCACAAACGTTCGATTCGATACGGTTCACGCCGTGACGGAAACCCCGGTACCCCTCTCCGTCGACTCCGAGGTCGGCACGCTTCGCGCGGTGATCATGCACCGGCCCGGCGCCGAGTTGACGCGACTGACGCCGGGCAACAGCGAGGCCTTGCTCTTCGACGGTGTGCCGTGGGCGGCCCGGGCTCAGGAGGAGCACGACGCGTTCGTGGCACTCTTGCGATCCCGCGGTGTCGAAGTGCTGTTGGTCGGCGATCTGCTGGCCGAGGCATTGGTCAGCGGTGCGGCGCGGGTGCAGGGCATCGCCGCCGCGGTGGACAGTCGCCGGTTGGGTTCGCCGCTGGCGCAAGAACTCTCGGCCAATCTGCGCACCTTGCCACCTGCCGATCTGGCGCAGGTCCTGATGGCCGGGATGACGTTCGCCGAACTGCCGACAGCGGGGACCGAGACCTCGCTGGTGCGCCGGATGCACCGGGGCGGGGACTTCGCCATCGAACCGCTGCCCAATCTGATGTTCACCCGGGACTCGTCGTTCTGGATCGGACCGCGGGTGGCGATCACCTCCCTGTCGATGGCGGCCCGGGTACGGGAAGCCTCGCTGACCGATCTGATTTACGCCCACCATCCTCGGTTCCTCGGGGTGCGCCGCGCCTACGAGTCGCGCACGGCGCCGGTCGAAGGCGGCGACGTGCTCCTACTGTCGGCCGGCGTGGTGGCGGTGGGCGTGGGGGAGCGGACCACCCCCGCGGGTGCAGAAGCATTGGCGCGCAGTCTGTTCGACGACGATCTGGCGCATACCGTGCTTGCGGTGCCTATCGCACAGCGGCGCGACACCATGCATCTGGGCACGGTGTGCACCATGGTCGACGTCGACGCGGTGGTGATGGCCCCCGCGGTCAGGGACACGCTGTCGGCGTTCACCCTCAAGCGCACCGCTGACGGTCTGACGATCCTCGACGAGGCGCCCTTCGTGCAGGCGGCCGCCGAGGCGATGGGCATCGAACGGCTCAGGGTGATCGACACCGGAGCGGATCTCGGCACCGTCGATCGCCAGCAGTGGGACGACGGCAACAACACGCTGGCGCTGTCACCCGGGGTGGTGGTGGCCTATGAGCGCAATGCCGAGACCAACCTGCGGATGCAGGATGCCGGGATCGAGGTGCTTCCGATCGCCGCCGCCGAACTCAGCACCGGCCGGGGCGGGCCGAGGTGCCTGGCCTGCCCGATCGCCCGCGACGTCCTCTAGCGGCGATATCGACATGAGGGCTGTACATGTCGATTCGTGACGACCCTCATGCAGGTTTCGCGAATCCATTGCCCCTTCGTCGGAATGCCTCCTGCACCCGCTCGATGATGTGGACCCTGCTGTGCTCCTTTACTACTCGAATAATCAGCCAGCCGAGGTCCGCCAACATCTCATGGCGGGAAATGTCCTTCACGAACTGATTTCGATCCGAGCGGTGCTGGTCGCCGTCGTATTCCACACCGATCCGTGGTTGTCTCCAGCCCATGTCGATAAAGGCGGTAGCCGAAGCGTCGGTAACCATGATCTGCGTTTCCGGTCGAGGAAAGCCGGCGTCAATCAGCAGCATGCGTAACCACGATTCACGTGGAGACTGAGCGCCCGCATCCATGAGCGGCAGCATCAGCCGCGCTCTCCTGATGCCCCTGACTCCCGGATAGCGGCTGGCGAGTGACAGCACGGCCTGTTCGTCGAGGCCGGTTGCAGCGGCGAGGGCATCAAGGTGCACGACCGCTTGTGCCCTGGGGAGGATGTGCCGGGCGAGGTCGAGGGCCGTGCGCGTGGGTGTGCTCACCGACAGTGCGCCAGCGTGCGTGATTTCATCCGGGTCGATGCGCTCCTCGCGGACGATGACGCCATTTCTGCTGCGATGGGTCCGTCCGATGAGTTCGATCGGAGCGCACTCGTCGACCCAGCGGGCACCATGCAGTGCGGCAGCAGCCCGGCCCGTGACAGTGCTTCCCGGAACCCAAAGTGCGGCCGCTTCGGTATTCACCCCAAGAGTCCGGTCGGTGCCCTTGGCGACATAGACGTCGGGATGGATCGCGGTGTAGTTCCAGCGCAACTGACCCCTCGTGAGCGAGCCGCTCCTCAGCGCCTCGCTTCCGATGAATGGCATGCCGGGATGTTGCGTCGCAACCCCGACAGACCGCCCCTCACCTCGCCGAAATCGACGTCGTGGCTGTGGATGAACGGCTTATTGCAGCCCTGGTGTGAATCTCGCGGCAAGGCATCACCGCCAGCTGGGCAGCCACATCTCCATGTCCCAGGTGCCCTGGGAGATCGGGATCCCGGTCAGGATCGGGAACAGCCAGGCGAAGTCGGTGATCACCAGTGCGAGATAGCAGCACACCACGATGACGCCCAGCGTCCGGCGTTCAGGGTCGCGGGTGGTCCCCGCATAGAGGATGTCGCCGAGGATCAGGGCGATACCCATCACCAGGAACGGCGCCATGACGACGGCGTAGAAGAAATACATCTGCCGGTCGATATCGGCGAACCAGGGCAGCCAGCCCGCGCAATACCCGGCCAGAACGACCGCGTAGCGCCAGTCGTGCCGCACGAACGCGCGCCAGCCCGCATACAGCAGCACCGGCACGGCCAGCCACCACATCGCCGGGGTGCCGATCAGCATCACCGCCTTGACGCAGGACGCCTGTCCGCAACCGGACACGTTCTCGTTGTCGATCGCGTAGAGCACCGGCCGCAGCGACATCGGCCACGTCCACGGCTTGGACTCCCACGGATGGTGGTTGCCCGCCGAGTTGGTCAGCCCGGAATGGAAGTCGTAGGCCTTGTAGGTGTAGTGCCACAGCGATCTCAGCGCGTCGGGGAGCTGATACCAGCGGCGCTCACCGATCGACTGGCCGGCCTCGTACCGGTTGACCGCCGTCTCCGAGGCGAACCACGGGGTGTAGCTCAGCAGGTAGATCGCCGGCGGGATGACGCCGAACACCCATGCCAGCGGGCCGAGGTCGCGGCGCAGGGTTCCCAGCCACGGCCGCGGCACCCGGTAGGCCCGCCGCGCGGCGACGTCGAGGCCGAGTGTCATCAGGCCGAAGAACACCACGAAGTACAGCCCGGACCACTTCGTCGCGATCGCGCACCCCAGCAGCACGCCCGCACCGAACCGCCACCACCGCACGCCGAGCCTTGGCCCCCAGGGGGTTTCGGCGATCCGGCCTTCCAGTAATGCGATGTGCATCCGCTCCCGGACCTGATCGCGGTCGACCATCAGCGCACCGAAGGCGCCCACCACGAACACCGTGAGGAAGATGTCGAGCAGCGCGGTTCGAGCAGCGACGAAGCTGACCCCGTCGGCGATGAGGAGCAAGCCGGCGATGGCGCCGAGAATCGTCGAGCGGCTGATCCGACGCACGATGCGCACCACCATCGCCACCAGCAGCACGCCGAATATCGCAGCGGTGAATCGCCAGCCGACACCGGTGTAGCCGAACAGCGCCTCACCGAAGGCGATCAACTGCTTGCCGGCCGGCGGGTGCACCACCAGGCCGAAACCGGGATTGTCCTCGACGCCGTAGTTGTGCAGCAGTTGCCAGGCCTGCGGGGCGTAGTGCTTCTCGTCGAAGATCGGCGTCCCGGCGTCGGTCGGCGAACCCAGACTCATGAACCGGGTCACTGCCGCCAGTGCGGTGATCACCGCGGTGGCAGCCCAGCCCTCGAGCCGGTCGGTCGGCCCGAAATCAGCGGGCGGGGCCAGCGGGCCGGGACTGATGACACCGACGTCGCGCGTCCGCACGTCGAGGTCGTCGGCCGTGATCGTCACCCGGACAATCGTAGGGTGTGGGGTGTGACCGGCCGGCTGCTCCTCGGAGCCACCCCATTGGGTCAGCCGGATGACGCCTCGAAACGACTGGTGGAGGCGCTGCGCACCGCCGACGTGGTGGCCGCTGAGGACACCCGCCGGGTGCGTACCCTGGCCCGCTCGCTGGACGTCACGATCGGCGGCCGGGTGGTGAGTCTGTTCGACCAGAACGAGGCGGCCCGGGTTCCGGCCCTGATCGAGGAGATCACCGCCGGGGCGACCGTTCTGGTGGTCAGCGATGCGGGCATGCCGCTGGTGAGCGATCCGGGCTACCGGCTGGTGGCGGCCTGTGCCGCCGCCGGGATCACGGTCAGCTGTCTGCCCGGACCGTCGGCGGTGACCACCGCGCTGGCGCTCTCCGGCCTGCCGTCGGACCGGTTCTGCTTCGAGGGCTTTCCGCCGCGTAAGCAGTCGGCGCGGCGAAACTGGCTGGCCGGACTGGCCGCCGAGCCGCGAACCGCGGTCTTCTTCGAGTCCCCCCGCCGGCTGGCCGAGTGCCTGCGCGACGCGGTCGAGACCCTGGGCGGGCAGCGGCGGGCCGCGGTCTGTCGGGAGCTGACCAAGACCCATGAGGAGGTCCGGCGCGGGACGCTGACCGAACTCGCCGAGTGGGCGGCCGACGGTGTGCTGGGCGAGATCACGGTGGTGCTCGCCGGAGCCACCCCGGTCGCCGACCTGCCGTCGCTGGTGAATTCGGTGACCGCACTCGTCGACGACGGGATGCGGGTGAAGGACGCCTGCGCGGCGGTCGTCGACGCGCTTCCGCCGCACATACGGCAGGGCTCACCGTCGCGCCGCGAACTCTACGACGCGGTGTTGCGCGCCCGGTCCGTCGGGCAGGACGGCAGCGACTCGGGAGATGACGACTCGGGAGATGGCACTGCGTGACGGCTGACGATCGCGGCGGCCTTGTCGAGGCACTCCTGCCACTCGGCGGCCGGATCTGAGTCGGCGGTGATTCCGCCACCGACACCGAGCACCGCGTTGCCGCTGGCATCGAATTCGACGGTGCGGATGGCGACGTTGAGCTCGCATCCGGCGACCGGCGATGCCATGCCGATCGTGCCGCAATAGATCCCGCGACGGTGTCGCTCCCAACCCGCAATCAGTTCCCGCGCGCGGCCTTTCGGGGTTCCGGTGACCGACGCCGGCGGGAAGGCCGCGTCCAGCAGTGCCGACATCGGCAGGTCAGTGGGCACCTCGGCGGTGACGGTGGAGACCAGATGCCACACCCCGGGCGCTGGGTGCACCGCGAGCAGTTCGGCCACCGTCACCGATCCGGTGACTGCGACATGGCCGAGGTCGTTGCGAACCAGATCGACGATCATGATGTTCTCCGCGATGTCCTTATCCGAGGCGCGCAGGTCGGCGGGGTCGGAATGGATCGGCAGTGTTCCCTTGATCGGGCTGGAACTCACCGCGGTGCCGGCCCGGCGCAGGAACAGTTCCGGTGACATCGAGGCCACCGCACCCCAGTCGCCGGCTACGAAGGCAGCCCGGGCGGGGGTGGTGCGCGCCACCGTGTCGGCGAAGAAGTCCAGCGGGGAACCTGTTGCGGTGCCGGTGAATTGGGTGCAGACGCAGGCCTGGTAGACCTCCCCTGCGCGGATCGCCTCCAAACAGGCCTGTACCCCGCGGCGGTGCTGTAACGGATCCGGCGGCTGCCAGTCGATCTCACACCGGCCAGCGATCGCAGGTTGTCGCAGAGCCGATTCCAGCCAGTCGGGAAGCGTTGCGCCGGAGAGGGATTCGTACCACCAGCATCCGGAGCGGTCGAGGCGCAATACGCTGTCGGTCCACCCGCCCGCTGCTTCCGGAATCCGCCTCGTTGCGCCGTCCGCTCCGGGGTCCGGATAGGACAGGTATCCGATCCATCCGCCGCCGATCACGTCGCCACCCAGGCCGGACGGCGCCGCGAACACATCGGCCGGATCGACCGGGACGGCCGCCACGCTTGGAGCGATCACCGCCGCCGAGCCGAACCAATCACCGATCAGCGCTGCCGGGCCGGGGAGACCATCCCGGCGCGCGCCTGCGTCGACCACCCGCAGGACGTCGTGGGCGGTACCCAGCGCACCCAGTCGTTCAGCCCGCACCGGGCCCCTCACCTCTGCCGCGAGCGTGCGTGTCGATACGCCGATACGCCGCTGGGCCGCTCACTGTGTGCACGCTCGCGGGGGAGTCAGGGAGCCTCGGACGGAGCGGGGGGAGTCTCGTACCGCGGAAATACCCCCGTCGGCGTGGGCAGGGCTGTCCCGGGCGCCAATCTGGTTGCCAGCGCGGTGAACTCGCGCCTGTCATCAGGCTGGCCGAGCAGGTCGAGCAGGCGCGCCGATGAGGCGGGCATGACGGGCTGCACCAGTAGTGCGGCCACCCGGACGGCCTCCAGAGTGGTGTAGAGCACGGTGCGGAACCGCACCTGGTCGGCGGCCGACTCGGACTTGCGCAGCACCCACGGCTCCTGGGCGGAGAAGTACCGGTTGGCAGCGCCCAGCATCAGCCAGATGGCCTCCAGGCCCTGGTGCATGGCCTGCTCGTCGAAGGCGCTGCGGACCCGGGCCAGCAGTCCGTCGGCCAGGTCCAGCAGTTCGGTGTCCTCGGCGCTGAACGCGCCCGGTTCGGGCACGACTCCGTCGAGGTTCTTGTTCACCATCGACAGTGAGCGCTGCGCCAGGTTGCCGAATTCGTTGGCCAGGTCGGCGTTGACCCGGCCGATGATGGCGTCCTCGCTGTAGCTGCCGTCCTGGCCGAACGGCACCTCGCGCAGCAGGAAGTACCGCACCTGGTCCACGCCGAAGGTCTCCACCAGCGAGACCGGGTCGACGACGTTGCCGATCGACTTGCTCATCTTCTCGCCGCGGTTGTAGAGGAAGCCGTGGGCGAAGACCCTGCGCGGCAACGGGATTCCCGCCGACATCAGGAAGGCCGGCCAATACACGGTGTGGAACCGGATGATGTCCTTGCCGATCATGTGCAGATCGGCCGGCCAATACCGTTGGTAGAGGTCCGAATCGGTGTCAGGGAAGCCCGCACCGGTCAGATAGTTGGTCAGCGCGTCCACCCAGACGTACATCACGTGCGACGGGTCACCGGGCACCGGCACGCCCCAGTCGAAGGAGGTCCGCGAGATCGACAGATCCCGCAGGCCTCCGGAGACGAAACTGACGACCTCGTTGCGGCGCACCTCCGGTGCGATGAAGTCCTGGTGGGCCTCGTAGTGCGCCAGCAGTGGTTCGGCGTACTTCGACAGCTTGAAGAAGTAGGTCTGCTCCTCGGTCCAGGTGACCGGAGTGCCGGTCTCGGTGGCCACCCGGGTGCCGTCGTCGTTGACGCTCGTCTCGGACTCGGTGAAGAACCGCTCGTCGCGCACCGAATACCAGCCGGAGTAGCTGTCCAGATAGATGTCGCCGTTGTCGGACATTCGCTGCCAGATCGCCGTCGAGGCCGCGTAGTGGTCCCGGTCGGTAGTGCGGATGAACCGGTCGAAGGAGATGCTGAGCAGTTCGTCGAGTCGCTGGAACGCATCGGAATTGCGGCGTGCGAGGTCGGCGGTCGGGATGCCTTCGGCCGCGGCGGTCTGGGCCATCTTCAGGCCGTGCTCGTCGGTGCCGGTCAGGAAGCGGACGTCGAAACCGTCGAGGCGCTTGAACCGGGCGATCGCGTCGGTGGCGATGTACTCGTAGGCATGCCCGACATGCGGGGCGCCGTTCGGGTAGGCGATCGCGGTGGTGATGTAGAAGGGCTCGCTCATTTGTGCTCACCTTATGGTGTGGCGGTGAGCAGCAAGCGTGCGGAGCGTCAGCCACCCCCGCTGCCGGAGCCGTTGACGCCACTGGTCGACGCGCACACCCATCTGGACGCCTGCGGCGCCCGCACCGCCGACGACGTGCGCGCGGTCCTGGATCGGGCCGAGGCGGTCGGGGTGCAGGCGGTGGTGACCATCGCCGACGATCTGGACTCGGCGCGCTGGGCGGCCGCGGCCACCGGGTGGGACGACCGGTTGTATGCCGCCGTCGCCCTGCACCCGACCCGGGCTCAACACCTGACCGGCGACGCGCGCGCCGAGATCGAGCGGCTGGCGGCACAGCCCCGGGTGGTGGCGATCGGCGAGACCGGGATGGACCTGTACTGGCCTGGAAAGCTCGACGGCTGCGCCGATCCGGCCGTCCAGCGGGAGGCCTTCGCCTGGCATATCGACCTGGCCAAGCGGACCGGCAAGCCGCTGATGATCCACAACCGCGACGCCGATGCCGAGGTGCTCGACGTGCTGCGGGCCGAGGGCGCCCCGGACGCGGTGATCTTCCACTGCTTCTCCTCGGGTCCGGAGATGGCGCGGACCTGCCTGGACGCCGGCTGGTTGCTCAGCCTGTCCGGCACGGTCAGCTTCCGCAACGCCACCGCCCTGCGGGAGGCCGCCGCCCTGATCCCGCCCGGGCAACTGCTGGTCGAGACCGACGCACCGTTCCTCACCCCGCACCCGTTCCGCGGCGCCCCCAACGAGCCGTACTGCCTGCCCTACACCGTCCGGGCGCTGGCCGAACTGCTCGGCCGATCGGCGCAGGACGTTGCTGGTGAATCCACGGAAACGGCTCGCCGCGTCTACAAACTGGACTGATCGTCGAATAAGGTTTGCTGAGATAGCGGGATCGTGTGGCGCAGCCAACCGAAATTCGTTACCGTCTTGTGACCATGACCGCTTTGACCAGGCTCCAGCAGGCGTCATCGCCTGCGCTGCGCCTGATCGTGGCGGCCCTGCTGATCGCTCTGACGGCATCCGGCGTCTTCGCCCTTGACTCGCGCAAGACCGTGACGCTGGACATCGACGGCAACCCGGTCAGCGTCATCACGATGAAGTCCCGGGTCGGCGACATCGTCGCGGAGAACGGACTGACGCTCAGCGAGCGCGATGAGGTGCGGCCGGCCGCCGGCCAGAACGTCCGCGACGCCGAGACCATCGTCGTCCGGCGTAGCCGCCCGCTGGAGATCTCCCTCGACGGCCAGGCGCCGAAGCAGGTCTGGACCACCGCGGCCACCGTCGACGAAGCCCTGGCGCAGTTGTCGATGACCGACACCGCCCCCGCCGCGGCATCGCGCGGCAGTCGCCTGCCGCTGGCCGGGATGGCATTACCGGTGGTCAGCGCCAAGACCGTGCAGATCAACGACGGCGGTGCCGTCAGCACCGTTCGGTTGGCCGCCCCGGACGTCGGAGCCCTGCTGGCCGCCGCCGGCGCCCCGTTGCAACAGCGTGACGGCGTCGTCCCGGCGGCTTCGGCCCCGGTCGTCGACGGCATGCACATTCTCGTCACCCGGATGCGCATCGAGAAGGTGACCGAACGGGTGCCGCTGGCCCCGGCCGCCCGGAAGATCGAAGACCCGACGCTGAACATCAGCCGCCAGGTGGTGGAGGATCCGGGCGAGCCCGGGGTCGCCGACATGACCTTCGCGGTGGCGATGGTCAACGGAGCGGTGACCGGACGGCTGCCGGTTGCCAGCACCGTGGTCACCCCGGCCCGTGATTCGGTGGTGCGGGTGGGCGCCAAGCCCGGCACGGAGGTGCCCCCGGTGACCAACGGGGCCCGCTGGGATTCCATCGCATCCTGTGAGTCAGGAAACAATTGGTCCATCAACACCGGAAACGGGTATTACGGTGGAGTGCAGTTCGACCAGAGCACTTGGGAGCGCAACGGTGGTCTTCGCTACGCGTCCCGGGCAGATCTGGCAACCAGGGAAGAGCAGATCGCGATCGCCGAAGTGACCCGGGCCCGCCAGGGCTGGGGCGCCTGGCCCGTATGCGGAAGGTGAGGGGCCATGACCATTCGGTTGCTGAGCCGCACTGAGATCAGGAACTTAGCCAAGGAACTCGATTTCCGGCCGCGCAAGGCGCTGGGCCAGAACTTCGTCCATGACGCCAACACCCTGCGTCGCATCGTGTCGGCCTCCGGTGTCAACAAGTCCGACCACGTCCTCGAGGTCGGACCGGGTCTGGGCTCGCTCACGCTGGCACTGCTGGACCGCGGCTCGACCGTCACCGCCGTCGAGATCGACCCGGTGCTGGCCAACCGGCTGCCCAAGACGGTGGCCGAGCACTCGCACAGCGAGATCCACCGGTTGACTGTGCTCAACCGCGACATCCTGGGTCTGCGCCGGGCGGATGTGGAGCACCCGCCGACCGCGGTGGTGGCCAACCTGCCGTACAACATCGCCGTGCCGGCCCTGCTGCACCTACTGGCGGAGTTCCCCAGCATCCGCACCGTCATGGTGATGGTGCAGGCCGAGGTGGCAGAGCGACTGGCCGCCGAACCCGGCGGCAAGGAATACGGGATCCCCAGCGTGAAGGCCCGATTCTTCGGCAACGTCCGGCGCTACGGCTCGGTCTCGCCGACGGTGTTCTGGCCGATTCCGCGGGTGTACTCCGGCCTGGTCCGCATCGACCGGCATGAGGCTGCGCCGTGGCCGACCGACGACGCATTCCGCGAGCAGGTCTTCGAGCTGATCGACACCGGCTTCGCCCAGCGTCGCAAGACGGTGCGCAACGCCTTCCTGGAATGGGCGGGATCCGGCAACGCGTCGGCCGAACTGCTGCTGGCGGCGAGCATCGACCCGGCCCGCCGGGGCGAGACGCTGACCGTCGCCGATTTCGTCCGGCTGCTGCAGCGCTCGGGGAAGACCGCGCCGGCTGTTGAGGCCGACCAATCCCAGTCGGCTCAGCTGAGCTGATCTTTTCGCTACCCTTCTGCGGTGGCGAGCTTCGACGGCAATACCGCGACCGAATGGGTCCCGACCGGTTCGGTGACGGTGCGGGTGCCCGGCAAGGTCAACCTCTACCTCGGTGTCGGTGACCTCCGCGAGGACGGATACCACGAACTCACCACGGTCTTCCACGCCGTCTCGTTGACCGACGAGGTGACGGTGCGCGAGGCCGACGTGCTCTCGCTGCAGACGTTCGGCGAGGGCGCCGAGGACCTGCCCGCCGATGAGCGCAACCTGGCCTGGCAGGCCGCGTGTGTGATGGCCGACCACGTCGGACGAGCCCCCGATGTGGAGATCACCATCGCCAAGTCGATCCCGGTGGCCGGCGGGATGGCCGGTGGCAGCGCCGATGCCGCGGCCGTGCTGGTCGCGATGAACGAGTTGTGGGAACTCGGTGTCCCGCGCCGCGACCTGCACGCGATGGCCGCCAAGCTGGGCAGCGACGTCCCCTTCGCCCTGCACGGCGGCACGGCCCTGGGGACCGGCCGCGGCGAGGAACTGGCCACCGTGCTGTCCCGCAACACCTTCCACTGGGTGCTGGCGTTCAGCTCCGCCGGGTTGTCGACGCCGGTGGTGTTCGGCGAGATCGACCGGTTGCGCGAGGTGGGCAGTCCGGCGCGGCTTTCGGATCCCGAACCGCTGCTGGCCGCGCTGTCCGGGGGCGATCCGCACGAGTTGGCCCCGCTGCTGGGCAACGACCTGCAACCGGCCGCACTGAGCCTGGAACCGAACCTGCGCCGGACGCTGCGGGCCGGCACCGAAGCCGGGGCGCTGGCCGGAATCGTCTCCGGATCCGGACCGACCTGCGCCTTCCTGTGCGCCTCGGCCGAGAACGCGGTGGCGGTCGGCAGTGAGCTGGCCGGGGCCGGGGTCTGCCGGACGGTACGGGTGGCCAGCGGACCGGTGCACGGCGCGCGCGTGGTGCCGACCAGCGACTGAGCGAAAAATTTCCGTCGCCGACTCCGCGCGGATGGTTTGCAGCTACTTAAGAGTAGTTTAAGATCGTCGGAGGCCTGAAAGCCTCGCCCAGCCGTGGGCGCGTCGCCGAGATGACGCGCCACCGACGGCGGAGCATGACAGGGCAGTACATTGCGCCGGACGCCGAGGAGGTCGTCGTGAGCCGATTCACCGACAAGATGTTCCACAACGCCATGACCAGCTCCAAGGGCATGGTCACCGGTGAGCCGCATGAGCCGGTCCGGCATACCTGGCGCGAGGTCCACGAACGGGCCGCCCGGATCGCCGGCGGACTGGCCGCTGCCGGCGTTGGCCACGGCGACGCGGTCGGCGTCCTGGCCGGGGCGCCGGTGGAGATCGCGCCGACCGCCCAGGCACTGTGGATGCGCGGCGCCAGCATCACCATGCTGCACCAGCCGACCCCGCGCACCGATCTGGTGCACTGGGCGCAGGACACCACCAATGTGATCGAGATGATCGACGCCAAGGCGGTGGTGATCTCCGATCCGTTCCTGGCCGCCGCGCCGGTGCTCGCCGAGCGCGGTATCACCGTGCTCACGGTGGAGGACCTGCTCGCCGCCGATCCGATCGAACCGGTGGAGACCGCCGAGGACGACGTCGCGCTGATGCAGTTGACGTCCGGATCGACCGGGTCGCCCAAGGCGGTGGTGATCACCCACCGCAACATCTACTCCAACGCCGAGGCGATGTTCATCGGCGCCGAGTACGACGTCGATCGCGACGTCATGGTGAGCTGGCTGCCCTGCTTCCACGACATGGGCATGGTCGGCTTCCTGACCATCCCGATGTACTTCGGCGCCGAGTTGGTCAAGGTCACGCCGATGGACTTCCTGCGGGACACCCTGCTCTGGGCCAAGCTCATCGACAAGTACAAGGGCACCATGACCGCGGCGCCCAACTTCGCCTACGCGCTGTTCGGTAAGCGGCTGCGCCGGCAGGCCAAGCCGGGCGAATTCGACTTGTCCACACTGCGTTTCGCGCTTTCCGGCGCCGAGCCGGTCGACCCGTCCGACGTCGAGGACCTGATCGACGCCGGCAAGCCGTTCGGGATGCGTGCCGACGCGATCCTGCCCGCCTACGGCATGGCCGAGACGACGCTGGCGGTCTCGTTCTCCAAGTGCGGGGCCGGACTGGTGGTCGACGAGGTGGACGCCGACCTGCTGGCCGCACTGCGCCGTGCCATCCCGGCGACCAAGGGCAACACCCGACGGCTGGCCACCCTGGGTCCGTTGCTGACGGATCTGGAGGCCCGCATCGTCGATGAGGACGGCAACGTGCTGCCGGCCCGCGGCGTCGGGATCATCGAGTTGCGCGGCGAGTCGCTGACGCCGGGCTACATCACCATGGGCGGCTTCGTCGCGGCCCAGGATGAGAACGGCTGGTACGACACCGGCGACTTGGGCTACCTCACCGAGGAGGGCCACGTGGTGGTCTGCGGCCGGGTCAAGGACGTGATCATCATGGCCGGGCGCAATGTGTACCCGACCGACATCGAGCGTGCCGCCGGCCGGGTCAAAGGTGTCCGCCCGGGCTGCGCGGTGGCGGTCCGTCTTGACGCCGGGCACTCACGGGAGACCTTCGCGGTGGCGGTGGAGTCCAACGACTGGGAGGACCCGGCCGAGGTGCGCCGCATCGAGCAGCAGGTCGCCCACGAAGTGGTGCGCGAGGTCGACGTGCGGCCGCGCAACGTGGTGGTGCTCGGTCCGGGCACCATCCCGAAGACGCCGTCGGGCAAGCTGCGCCGGGCGAATTCGGTCGCGCTGGTCAGCTGATCCGGCCCGCGAGCGTCACGCTGGTGGCGTTTTCGGCGTCGGGTGTCACGCTGGTGTGACGCTCGGCGAAGGGGTGCCGAAGGGGTGCAGCGCCTACCAGGCGTGCACCCGGTTCTGCGCCGGTTCCACGCCCAACTCGATCAGCGCCTCAGCGGCGTCGGCCGCCAGTTCGCACATGGTCGGCACCTCGTTGCGCTCGGCCGCGTTGAACGGTTCCAGCACGAAAGCCGCTGGATCCTTGCGGCCCGGCGGGCGGCCGATGCCGATACGGACACGCTGAAAGTCCTTGGTGCCCAACGCATTCGCCACCGAACGCAAGCCGTTGTGGCCGCCCTCGCCGCCGCCCAGCTTGAGCCGGATCTTGCCGAAGTCGATGTCGAGTTCGTCGTGAATGACGATGACATCGCCGGCGGCCACCGAATAGAACTTCGCCAACGGGCCGACCTGGCGGCCGGACTCGTTCATGAAGCACCGCGGCTTGGCCAGCACCACCGGACGTCCGGCCAGCCGACCGGTCACGACATCGGCGCCGGACTTCTTGTGCAGCTTGAACTGCCCGCCGATCCGGGCGGCCAGCAGATCGGCCACCATGAAGCCGACGTTGTGCCGCGTCTTGGCGTACTGCGGTCCGGGGTTGCCCAAGCCGACGACCAGCAGGGGTTCCGCCATCGGTGTGGGTGGGGCCGGTCGGACCGCGGTGAGTCGGCTCGGGGCCTACTCGGCCGCGGCCTCGCCCTCGGATGCCGCGGCGGCGTCGGCAGCCTGGTCCTGCAGCGACTCGCCGCCGCCCTCGGACTCGAGGTCCTCGGCGGTCGGGGCCGCCACGACGTTGACCACCAGCATCTCCGGGTCGCTGACCAGGGTGACGCCGGCGGGCAGCTTGACGTCGGCAGCCAGGATCTGGGTGCCCTCCTCGACGGCCTCGACCGACACCGACAGGCTCTCCGGGATCGACATCGCGTCGGCCTCGATCTCGATGTGGGTGGCGTCCTGGGTCACCAGGGTGCCGGAGGCGGCCTCGCCCTCGACGTGGACCTGGACCTCGACGGTCACCTTCTCGCCGCGGCGGATCACGATCAGGTCGAGGTGGGTCAGGGTGCGCTTGACCGGGTGGACGGTGATGGCCTTGGTCAGCGCCAGCTGCTCGGTGCCGTTGATGTCCAGGCTCAGCACGGCGTTGGCGCCGGAGTTGCGCATGACGGCGGCGAAGTCGTGAGCATTGAGCTGGAGGTGCTGCGGGGCCTCGCCGTGGCCGTAGAGCACGGCCGGGACCTTGCCGTCGCGGCGGGCCGCCCGTGAGGCGCCCTTGCCGGTCCGGGTGCGGACTTCCACGCTCAGCTTGTTGGTAGCGGCGCCTTTGGCCATCGGAATGCTCCTGCCTTCGTTTGTGGATCGAATCAACACGGCGAAGGCGGGCTTGGAGCCGATGCCTCGTCGATAACGGTGGTCGGAAACCACCCTCGCCGTGACGCGGTGCCAAGGGTATCCGAAGGACGTCCTGGAGCGGAAATCCGAGCCGGTGAGCTGCTCGGAAAGCTCCCACAGCGCTCTGGCGGTGCGGTCGTCCCGGGCCGGCGGGCTCAGATACGGGAAGTGGGACCCAACCACCTCACCCGATCACTTAACTGAGACCGTGAACCCGTCGATGATCTGCTGGACGTCGCCGGCCTGCGCGGCGGCCTGGTCGGCCAGCGAGGTCACGGTGAACTGAACCAGGTAACGCTGGAACGCCGGCGCCGGCGTCACCGGAATGACGATCCGGTTGTAGGTGTGCACCCGGATGTCGTTGAGTTCGTAGCTGCCCTCGATCATCGAGGACGGGAACCCGTCGAAGTCGTCGGACGAGGAGTTCAGCTTGATGAACTTCTTGGACAGCAGGGCGTCTGCGTCGGCGTGCTCGAGTGCCTTCGGCACGTCGAAGGCCCCGTCGAGTTTGAACACCATGACCATCGCGGTCGGATAGCTGTTGTTCTTCGCGATCGCCTCGGTGCCGGGGGAGAAGTTCGGGTTGGCGTAGGTGGTCCAGCCGGCCGGGCGGGGCAGGGTGACCTTCAGGTCGGTCAGCTTGTCCAGCGCGATCTGCTGACCGGTGACACCCTGGCTGGACAGGTACTGCGCGATCGGCACCGGCCGCGTCGGTGCGGCTTCCTCAGTGCTGGTCGGGGTGCTGGCGCCCGGGGTGGTCCAGATCGACGAGTAGTCGGCGGTCTTGGCGCCACAACCGGCGGTCGCGAGAGCGACGGCCAGCAGGGCGGCGGTGGCGATCTTGGGCTTAGGCATCCCCGTCGAAAAGTCCTGTCACCGAACCGTTTTCGAACACCGCCCGGATTGTGCTGGCCAGCAGCGGGGCAATCGACAGCACGGTCAGCTGGTCGAAGCGCTTGGCCTCGTCGATCGGCAGCGTGTTGGTGACGATCACTTCCCGCGCGCCGCACTCCGCCAGTCTTTCGGCGGCCGGATCCGACAGCACGCCGTGGGTGGCCGCGATGATGACGTCCTTGGCCCCGTCGCTGCGCAGCAGTTTCACCGCGCCGGCGATGGTGCCGCCGGTGTCGATCATGTCGTCGGTCAGCACGCAGGTCTTGCCCTCGACCTCGCCCACCACCCGGTTGGACACCACCTGGTTGGGCACCCTCGGGTCGCGGGTCTTGTGGATGAATGCCAGTGGGGTGCCGCCCAGGGCGTCGGCCCACTTCTCGGCCACCCGCACGCGGCCGGAGTCCGGCGAGACGACCACGACGTCCTCGGTGCCGTAGTTGTCCTTGATGTAGCCGGTCAACAGGTTCTGGGCCCGCATGTGATCGACCGGGCCGTCGAAGAAGCCCTGGATCTGATCGGTGTGCAGGTCGACCGACACGATGCGGTCGGCGCCGGCGGTCTTGAGCAGGTCGGCCACCAGGCGGGCCGAGATCGGCTCGCGGCCGCGGTGCTTCTTGTCCTGGCGCGCATAGGGATAGAACGGCAGGATCGCGGTGATCCGCTTGGCACTGCCGCGCTTGAGGGCGTCGATCATCAGCAGTTGTTCCATCAGCCACTTGTTCAGCGGCGCCGGATGGGACTGCAGTACGAACGCATCACAGCCTCGCACCGACTCGTCGAACCGAACGAAGATCTCGCCGTTGGCGAAGTCGCGCGCGGTCGTGGCGGTGACGTGGACGTCGAGTTCCTTGGCGACCTGTTCGGCCAGTTCGGGGTGCGCCCGGCCGGAGAACAGCATCAGGTTCTTACGGTTGTCCATCCAGTCCGCCACTGTGTGCCCTCACGTCGTGATCGAATACGCGCCCATCGTACGTATCTAGCTCTGCTGGGCCCCGCCGGACTGTCCTTTGGCTCGCGCCTGGGCCGCTTCGGCGGCCCGGGCCGAGTCGCTGTCCGGACGATTCCGCAGCACCCAGTCCTCGATGATGCGCTGCTGGCCTGCCGAGATCGCCAGCGCGCCGGGCGGCACGTCGTCGCGCAGCACCGTCCCTGCGCCGGTGTAGGCGCCGTCGCCGACGGTGACCGGTGCGACGAACATGGTGTCGCTGCCGGTGCGGACGTGCGAGCCGATCGTGGTGCGGCTCTTGTTCTCACCGTCGTAGTTGACGAACACACTCGATGCGCCGATGTTGCTGTGGTCGCCGATGTCGGCGTCGCCGACGTAGGTCAGATGCGGCACCTTGGTGCCGGTGCCGATCACCGCGTTCTTGGTCTCGACGAATGCGCCGAGCTTGCCGTCTGCGCCGAGCCGGCTGCCCGGACGCAGGTAGGTGAACGGGCCGACGTCGGCACCGGAGCCGATCACCGACTGGCTGCCGTGGGTGCGCACCACCGAGGCGCGGTCGCCCACCTGTACATCGTCGAGCGTGGTCGCCGGGCCGACCTGGCAGTGGCTGCCGACCCGGGTCGCGCCGAGCAGTTGCGTGCCGGGATGCACGACGGTGTCGCGGCCGATCGTCACGTCGACGTCGATCCAGGTGCTGGCCGGGTCGATCACCGTCACCCCGGCGCGCTGGTGGGCGCAGATCACCCGGCGGTTGAGTTCGCCGGCGAGGTCGGACAGTTGCACCCGGTCGTTGACCCCGGCGACGAGGGCCGAATCGTCGACATGCTTGGCATGCACGATCTGTCCGTCGGCGCGCACGATCGCGATGACGTCGGTCAGATACAACTCGTGCTGGGCGTTGTCGGCCGACAGCCGGCTCAGCGCCGAACGCAGCGCGGCGATGTCGAAGGCGTAGATGCCGGTGTTGATCTCCCGGATCGCGCGCTGCTGCGGGGTGGCGTCGGTCTCCTCGACGATGGCGATGACCTCGCCGTCCTGGGTGCGCAGGATCCGGCCGTAGCCGGTCGAGTTCGGCACCGTCGTGGTCAGCACGGTCACCGCCGCCGGCTCGCCGCGGTGGCTGGCGATCAGGTCGGCGAGGGTGTCGGCGTCGAGCAG
>MTBK01200826.1_pt1 | contig 83992 bp, 68 predicted proteins | sample 1535981 | NCBI WGS metagenome assembly MTBK01 (sample SAMN06109225, study PRJNA356200) | anaerobic digester metagenome | isolation source: biogas reactors fed with pig manure or primary and secondary sludge | place: Spain | collected 2016-06-30
CGTTCCCGGCGTGGTTCCCAAAGCGATCTGCGTCGGCTGGAGGCGGCTGTTGAACGTCGTCGATTCCCAACGCCCGTTCCCAAGCTGCATCGCCGTAACAGCACCGGCGGCGTTGTAGGTGAATGCGTCGGCGTAGTGCCAATAGCCCGACGAAGCATTCTTCTTACTCTCGACTATCGACAGGTCGCCCGAGTTGTCGAGCACATCCTTTACAACCCGCCCCGACGGATAAGTTTCCTCGACTAACGCACCAGCCAAATTGTAGCTGTAGCCCGTCGTGTATTGCTGTCCGTCTGTCGTCTGCTTATGCCCCGTCACACGTCCTAAGATGTCAAACGAAAGAAGGGTCATCCTCTTGTCACTCAAACTCACGCCAACTGATCATCGCCCACCCGATGCCAGCACCCGTGCGCTTGACTAACGCTCTAACTTCATAGATGACCCCATCCGCTTTATTCGCATCAGTGGTTGTCAGCGGCATGCCGGAGGCGTTGCCTTAGGGTTCTATGAGCCATTTTCCCAAAACAATGTGTCTCCGATTGCGAATGAATCTAGAATCTGCTCTAGCTCGCTCCGTATCTTTAACGACGGCGCGTCAATAGAAATTAAACGTGCAGTTCTAAATCGTCGTTCGATCATGCATCCCGCTGACTCAATGGATTCTACTAAACTCTCGTCGACCTTGTCCCGGAACCAAACACGGAGCGTAAAGTGGCCTCTAGTCTTCAATCTTTCTGAAATTACGAATCGTTTCTGTTCGTCAGGACGTGTAGCTACAATGTCCCCCAGAGCGATGCCGTAATAAAAAAATGGAATACAGCAAATCTCAAACATGTTCTCTCCAAGCTCGCGAGCCCACAATTGCTCCCAAACAAAACCCTTCTGAACAGCCTCCTCATCAAGTTTGGCTACAATGATAAAGTTGGCACGCTCCCGCCACGCAGGATTTTCATGCGTGATAACCTCCGATTTATCCGGAATCATCATTATTCTCTCCTACCTCCACCACCACGATGGAGGAAATGGTCCTTCATATCCGGGTGCAGGATTCTTAGGTACCCTTCCCGATCCTTTCGAAGCGTTGCAAAAACGGCATGTTACCTGAGCGTTCTGAATTGTTGCGTTTCCTCCCCGAGAAGCTGCAACAGCGTGATCAATCTCAGTACCCACACCCCTGCAGAATACGCACAAGTTGTTTTCCGCAAACGCCTGTTGTCTAACAGATTCTGGAAAGCGTTGTCCCGCCGTTGGGCCACCCACGCTGCCAGCCTTGATCGGGGCAAAAATCTGACCTTCCGGGACGACCGAAGCTGCCGACGAACCGCCAAAGATAGCTCCTCCGGCGACTCCTAAACCTACCAGTGTTCCGGTGCTTCCAGCCGATCCGTAACTTGCTTCTCTCGCATTATTGAATGCGAACGGGAGCGGTACTTCTAGCGGATTTGAACCCTGGAAATACGCTCCTTGGATACCGGAATTAAAAAGGCCGCTAGTCACGCCGTTCAGACCGACGGCCGGAGCATTCCCAATCCCTTTTCCGATTCCGGTCACACCATCGTCTACGCCGTTAGATACGCCAGTCGCCAGAGCGCGTATGGCCTGGTTTTCCGCGGAGGGAACGGTAAATTCCTCCTTGTTCTTAACGTGAATGATTTCGACATGCCCGTCACCCTCCGGAACGATATTTCGATAGTCCACCTCTGCATAATAATATTTGCCGTCGTTCTTCCCATCACTACCAATGTAATTCAAATCTCGAGTGTAATAATCGCCCGTAATCTGTCCGGTTGGATCGACCAGGATCAATGGGTTATTGCGGACATAGATAAATCGATTAAAAGTCTGCGGATCGGCAGACTTCCCAGATGCTAAGAGCGGATCAATGGCTGTAAACCTGCCAAAACGGTTCTCGTACATCCTCGCTTCGGCGAAATCAAGTGAGCTTTCCGAATCCCTTTGATACCCGGTGAATTTCTGACGGATACTGTCGTCTGCGCTGCCATAACCGAGTCCGGCCGTTCTGCCACCTACGTTGACGGCGAGTTCCTCACCAAAGGGCATGAAATCGCGGCGAGAAATCATATCAGTGTTTTGACCTGTCAGGACGCGTGGACTCGCAAGATGATCTGTCGTCACGTATGAGACTTTGGCATCCTCAATCGGAACGACTTCGGTCGAGTATTCCGCAACGAGTTTCCCGGCTGAATAGACAAAGATGGTCGTTTCCGTGTCCGTAACTTTCTTGATTCTTTTCCCTTCACCGTCATAAAAATACTTGCCGACGACGTGATTTGAGGCTGTGACATCCTTTACCTCGGTTTGCTTATTGTCACCGTTGAAAGTGAATGAGCGAGTGTGCGAGTTTAAGGGATCGACATCCTGCGTGATGCTTCCGTTCTTGTCGTAAGCGAACCCTTGACTTCCACTGAACCGATTCGTGCCGGCGTCGATGCTCGGCGTCGTGTTGATCGTTGTGCTGCCGATAGTTTGGCTAAAACTGGTGCGATTCCCGTACACGTCGTAACCAAATTGCTGTATCCAATTCTGCGTCGAACTAGTTGTTTCCTTCGCCTCGGTAAGTCTGTGCAATGGGTCGTATTTGTAAGCCTGAACAAAATTCGTTCCCGGTATGGTCAGCGTCTGCTTGCCGATATTGCCGTTGTTCTTTGTCACGTCAACACTTCCGTTCGATTGCAGCTCGCCGAATTCGTAATCGACCTTCCAAAGGCTAGTATCGGTCGTCGTGATGCCGAGAGCTAATTGTGTCGGCTGCATACGCGAATTGTATTGAGCGGTTTCCCAAAGTCCATTGCCCAATTGCATGCTCGTGACGGCTCCTTACGCATCATACACGAACGCGTCGGCATAGTTACAGTAACCGTGATTTGAGGTTTTCTTACTACGAGTTATCGAAAGATCACCGTTAGGGTCAAAAACGTTTTCGACCACGCGGCCGGAGGGATAAGTTTCTTTTGTCAAAGCTCCGGCCAGATTGTATGCGTAGCTCGATGTGTAAGTTTGACCGTCGGTTTCCTGTTTGCTCTCGGTCAAGCGGCCCATATCGTCGAAGTCGCTGTATTTTGTGACAGATACGCTGCTGCTGACCTTTGTGAGTTTGCCTTTTGAGAAATCCGGTGTCGGCGATACACCGGCACCGTCGTAGCTGAATGTCACAGGCGGGGTTTGAGGGCTGTCGTTATAGCTCCTTTGCGTGACGCGGTTGAGTGCGTCGTAGGTCATCGTGGTCGTCGTCCCTTTTGCGTCCGTCGTCGTTAGCACATTGCCATTGTTGTCATAGCTGAACCCCGCCGTCCAGCTATTGTTGTCAGGGTTGCCGGACGTGTTCAATCCGGTGTTGACCTCTTGCTCGGGCTGCCTTACCCGCACCATTCGACCAAGCGAATCATACATGAAATAGCGGTTCTGACTTCCTTGTTGAACGCGAATCATCTGGCCATTTGCATTGTAGCTGTAGCTCGTCGGCTGATTTGGCGCACTGACGCTGCCAAGTTGGTTGCTGCTGTTTGGCTCATCGACACGAATCAGTTGGCCGAGGGCGTTCGTGATCGAGCGGCGCTCCTTTCCGGCCTGGTCCGTCACGGTTGTTGCGTTGGCGTCGATGTCGGTTCTGACAATGCCGGTCGTCGTCGTATTGGAACCGCCGAAGGCCGTCGGAAGACCGGAACCGGCGAAGGTCTGAACCTCCGCGCGAACACCGCTGCTCCAACCAGTCGATAGCGTCCATCCCATCGTCGCGTCGGTCTCGGCAGTCGAAGTAGCGGCGCGGTAAGGGTTGGAAGCAAGCTGATAAGTATATCCCGATACGGCCTTGTAACGTGTTTGCACTTTGATGCCGTCAGTTTCATCATCGGGGTCTTCGGTCAAGGCGTTCTCAAGCGTGCGCGAAAGGCGCACTCGGCCTAGTTGGTCGTAGTGCTGAATGGCGACCTTTCTGCCGTCGTCGAGCGTTTCGATGTCGCTCTTGACGACCACGTATCTGTCGGCGTCGTGATACTCGGTCTGCGTCCAGCTTTCCAGATTCGACCCGTCGGCGGCGATCACTTTTACCGGACGGCCGAGATCGTCGTATTCCGTCGAGGTCGTGACATCGTTGTCCTCGTCCGTTGCCGAGGTTACGAGGCCGGTGTAGAAGTCATACACGGCACTCGAAGTCATGGCTATGCCCGTGCCAACGGCAACGGTGGTCTGCGTCGGGTACAGGTCAGCGTAGCCGTTTATCGAGCCATACGTGATTTCCGTGCCAATGTTGTTTGCGTCGGTCGTGGTTACGGGCATCCCATAGGAATTATCGCCGTGGTCATCAAGAATCGCGGCGTCTGACCCCGTCCGCTCCCGCCTGTCAGCTAACTGATTTTACCGGATGACCGCAGAATCCTTCTTCGAAGTCCCAGACTTGAGCGTCTTCGCCGTCTTCTAAAAGAGTATACACCGCGAAGACATCTACATCAGGAGGAACATCGATAGCGATAAAATAATCATCAGCGCGTTCAATCTCACACCCGAGTTTGACCAGACCAAGAATCATGGCTTCAACTATCGCTCGTTCAGCAGACTCTTCGACAAAGACTCTATAGGTTGAATGACCACTCCTTGTCACTACATGATCAAATGAATAATTGCCATTGCCGCCTGTTACCTTAACAATATCTCCCAACGCAATCCCGTAAACGTAGAATGGAATATTATCTAGTTGAAATACTTTCGGACCGCGAGGAAGCGACCAAAGCGACTCCGTTGCGTGATTGTGCCAGTCTGACTCTTCTAGTTCAAAAATTACTTTCTGGCGCTCGATGAAATTTGGCCCTTTGGTCATCGTTAGTTTTCCGTCGCCTTTTCCTTCTTGACCTGACGCCGTCGTTCCTCCAACCATTTCTTGTCCTGCTTGAGGAACTGCTTTGTAGTCCTCGCTCTCTTGCGATTATTACATGTCGCGCATGATTTGAGAACCTGCACTAACACGCAAAACCAGGAGAGCCGACGACACTCGTCGGCTCTTCGTTCGAGATGAGCATAGGAAGATACGGAGCTGTTAGTCCAACGAAAGTATGGTAATCTGCATCTTTCTTTGAGATGAAAAGTTTCGTCGTCATTTCGCTCTTTGCGGTTCTTGCTCTGTCGGCGGGGGCCCAGGAAAAGCCGCTCACGCAGAAGGAATACGTATCGCTGCTCTATGCGCTCGAGAAGGCGCCGGCCACGAGAGACGATGTCATTGAGGCCCTGCGGCGGCGAGGGATCGACTTTGCCGTCACTGACGGCCTCCGCAGCCTGACGCGTTCAAAAGGGGCTAATAACGAAGAACTAAAGCGGGCACTCGAAGAAGCCGGACGCCGCCAAAGGGATCCCGTGGCAACGAAGCTGCCGTCTGAGGCAGAGGCCGCCGAGGTGCTCGAACAGGCACGCACAAAAACGCGCGAGCTCCTCGCCGAAATGCCTGATTTCGTCGTCAAACAGATCATCACTCGCTCTGATTCGTACGCGGGCACCGGCAACTGGAAACCATACGATAATCTGGTGATCGCCGTCAGCTATAGTGCTGAGAAAGGCGAGCAATACCGCGTACTGGCCCGAAACGGCGCTCCCGTGACCGACGCGGTCACGGCGGGCAGCTATCACGGCCTCGACGGCGCGACCTCAGGCGGCGAATTTGTCGAGGACCTGCAAAAGATATTCAAGCCCGAAAGCAAGACTGCGTTCTCGCTGCTTACGACCGATGTGGAACGAGGCCGACGCACGATCGTCTATGAATACGAAATACTTATCGAGAACAATAAAGACGGCGGTGTCGGCCTAAAAGGGCCTGTCTATTCGTCGTCGCCCGCGGGCGAAAAAGGCCGCATCTGGATCGACCGCGACACGCACCGCGTGCTCCGCGTCGAATATAAACTGACGAGTATCGCTGCGAGCTTTCCGGTCAAGGCCGTTACAAAGACGATCGAGTACGACATGGTCGATATCGCGGGCGAACACTATCTGATGCCGACGCTTTCTGATTTTCGCGGCACGGTCGAGCAATCGGGCAAGCGATTTGAGAGCCGCAACGTGATCAGGTTTCGCAATTATCAGAAGTATGGCAGCGAGGTCCGCATCCTTGACGACGATATCGAGCCGCAGCCCGAACCGACGCCAAAACCGTAACCGATGACAAGGCGATTTGCACTAGGGGCCGTTTCGATTATCCTTTTGTGGTGCGCTTGGGCCACCGCTCAGCCGAGAGAAGACAATAAACGCGAGGCCGATCTGGTAGAGCTAAAAAAACTCGACAAGTCGATAAAGCTCGATATTCGCTACGCGACGGCTGATAACTTCATGGGCCGCGTCGTGTATCCCGAGGCTCGTGCATTCCTCCAGCGGCCCGCCGCAGAGGGCGTCGTCCGCGTTCATAAGCTATTGAAAAAAGAGGGGCTTGGCCTTGCGATATTTGACGGCTATCGGCCGTGGTCGATCACAAAGCTCTTTTGGGATACCGTGACGCTCGAACAGCGAAAGTTCGTTGCCGATCCCACAACGGGCTCAAAACACAACCGCGGCTGCGCAGTTGACCTGACGATGTTCGACCGCAAGACGGGCAAGCTCTTGCCGATGCCGTCAGGCTATGACGAATTTACTGAGCGGGCCTCGCCCAATTACACCGGAGGCACGGATGAGGAACGCGCGAACCGAGACAGACTGCGGCAGTTGATGGAAGCCGAGGGGTTTACGGTCAACGCTGACGAGTGGTGGCACTTTGACTTTAACGAATGGCAGCAATACGCGATCTACGATATCTCGTTCAAGGAGGCCGCGAAACTAAAGCAATGAAGCTGCGTAGACTGGTAGTCTCGTCCTTGTTCTGCCTGCTGGCCGCGTCCGCGTCGCTTGCCCAGGGCGGCGGAAAGGCCGAGCCGAACCGAATACAGTTCGCCGCCGGCAAGTCATCTGCGACGCTTAGCGGGACGCTGTCAAACGGGCAGGAGATGGAGTACATCTTTGGTGCGCGAAAAGGGCAAACCGTGGCGATCCGCAATACGCGCACGAGCCTCTTCGACTTTCGGGTCTTTAATGAAGAATTCGACTTCGAGACCGAGTTTGAAAGCTCGCCGACTCTAACGTTTGAAGTGCCTGAGACAGGTGATTATTTGTTTTTTGTAAGAAAAAAGCAGGTCAGAAACCCGCGAACGGCGAGGTTCTCGCTGACCCTTGCGATCAAGTAAATTTGAGGAGTTTGATTTGATATGAAAAGAACCACATTGCTGTTGACGCTTGCCCTCGCGGCGTTCATTACGATCTCACAGACCGGTGCCGAAGCCCGCGAGCAGACGTTTACCGACCGCTTTGCCGGCGCGGCCGATACAGGCGAGAGCGGCACATATATGTTTGACAAGAACCACTCGGTGATCAGCTTTAAGGTCAAGCATAACGGCCTGATCGAGATACCGGGATTTTTCCGGGATTTTACCGGCAAGGTAGAATACAACGCCGCCGACGTGTCCAAATCCACCGTTGAATTCTGGGCCAAGGCCACGAGCATCGACACCGGCGTTGCCGGCCGTGACAATCATTTGCGATCGAAGGATTTCTTTGAGATCGAGAAGTTTCCGGATATCACCTTTAAGAGCACAAAGGTCGAAAGGAAGGGCAAGGTCTGGGTCGTAACGGGCGATTTTACGATGAAAGGCGTGACCAAGCCGATGACGTTCCCGTTCTACCTCACGGGCTTTATCCCCGGCAAGGACAAGAGCCCGACAAGGATGGGCATCACGGCTTCTACATCGCTCAATCGACGTGATTTTGGCGTCAATTACGGCGGCAATCTGCCCAGCGGTGTTGCCGTGATCTCTGACAACATCAATGTCGTTCTCGAGATCGAGGCGACGATCAAGAAAGACCTGCCGGCCGCGATCAAGGCTGCGACCGCATTATGAGCCGGCCAGACGCAAACGAATACGACGCGTACTACGAACAGTATGTATCGCTGGTCCCTGAGGACCGGATCGTGCCGGTCCTTGAGGCGCAGCCAGGCGAGATGGAGGCACTGTTTGCCGACGTCGCTGAGGAACAGGGCACATTTGCATACGCCGAGGGAAAATGGACGATAAAGGAGCTTCTCGGCCATCTGATCGACGGCGAGCGGATCTTTGGCTATCGCGCTTTGCGTATCTCCCGCGGCGATAAAACGCCCATCGAGGGCTTTGAACAGGACGGCTATATCGAGAATGCGTTTGCTAATGAGCGGTCATTCGACGACCTGCTCCAAGAGTTCTCGATCGTGCGCGAGGCAAACGTGATGATGTTCGGCCACCTAAAGAAGGACGCGTGGGCGCGCACAGGCACCGCCAACGACGTTGAGATATCGGTGCGCGCCCTTGCCTGGATCATGGCCGGGCATGTGCGTCATCACGCGGCGATACTAAACGAGCGTTATCTAACGCCTGCGTGACCTACGACGCGATCATTATCGGCGGCGGAGCGGCCGGGCTTTTCTGTGCGATCACAGCAGGAAAGCGAGGCCGCAAGGTGCTCGTGATCGAGCACAACGCCGAGGTCGGGCGAAAGATACTCATCTCCGGCGGCGGCCGCTGCAACTTTACGAACCTCAGCGTCACGGCCGAGAATTTCGTCTCTCAGAATCCTCACTTTTGCCGATCGGCCCTCGCCGGCTACACGCCGCAGGACTTTATCGAGCTTGTCAAGAAGCATCGTATTCCGTTTTACGAAAAGAAGCTCGGCCAGCTCTTTTGTCGCGAAAGCTCCCGAGCGATCGTCAAAATGCTGCTCACGGAATGTTGGCGGGCCCGCGTGGAGATACGGACGTTTTGCACGGTAACTGAGGTTAGCCGGGGCGATGAGTTTTCGATCGAGACCAGCCACGGACGATTCACGTCCCGGAATCTGGTGATCGCGTGCGGGGGCCTTTCATTCCCAAAGGTCGGTGCGTCCGATCTCGGCTACCGTCTTGCACGTCAGTTCGGTCTGAAGATCGTCCAAACACGGCCGTCGCTGGTCGGGCTGGTGCTCGAGGGCCGGAAGTATCCTGAATTGGCGGGAGTTTCACTCGATTGCACCGTCTCGAGCGGCCGGCAAAGCTTTCGCGAGAATGTTCTGTTCACGCACCGCGGCCTGTCCGGTCCGGCGGTCATACAAATATCGAATTATTGGAAACCGAACGAAGATGTGTCGATCAATATGCTTCCGGATATCGATGCAGCCGACGCTCTGCTCGCGAACAGAAGCGGTCGCCAGACGCTGGCCAAAGTTCTTGCCGAATTCGCTCCGAAACGCCTGGTTGAGGCGTTGGTGTCGAACGTGAATAAGCCGCTGAGCGAACTTTCAAATCGTGAGATCGATAAGATCGGATACGGATTCAATTCCTGGCAAGCCAGATTCTCCGATACCGAAGGCTATGCACGCGCCGAGGTCACGCTCGGCGGCGTCTCGACGGCGGAGCTTTCCTCAACAACAATGGAAGCAAAAAAGGTCTCCGGACTGTATTTTATTGGCGAGGTGGTCGATGTTACGGGTTGGCTCGGCGGCTATAATTTTCAGTGGGCATGGTCGTCAGGTTACGCAGCGGGAAACGATCTATGAAATGAGCGAGGGAGGCGTCTCCCACACCGCCTCCCTCTTTATCGCGGGCGCGTACAGGGCGTACACGTATCCGCGAACTTGCGATGACTACAAACTCAAACTCCGTCCAGGGAGTCCTACAATGTGGGTGCGGTTAAACATTTACACAACCGACTTGACCGTGTCAAGGAAAAAGTCATCACCTCTTTGCGGTATCGCGAAAGTCTTCGATATCCATGCCGTACCGTTCCTTCACATACTCCTCAGCGGCTGCATTCACCGAGCGGAGATTGATCAGGCGACGCTCACTCTTCTTGATATGTGCGCGGGCCCGGGCCGCCATTTGCGACAGGAGGTCGCGTCCCTCCGCCATCTCAGACTCGACCTTTTTCCTGAGATCGAACAGCTCTGACGCCTCTGCATCAGCCCGCTCTCGAATGAGTTCAAGGAACCTTGATTTGATCTGTGCGATCTGCCTGATGACACGCACGAGTTGGTCACCGATACCTTCTCCGCCGATCAGGTCGGGGCTGTGACGAAGGTCCGCAGCCAACTTGTTCAGCTTCGCCTGGTCGCCGGTCGAATACGCTTGGTTAAGCTCGGCCATCAGGCCGTGCCGACGCTCCTTTTCAACTGCGTCCAGGGCAAGGTCCGGGTGGATGATCCGAGCCAGGTTGTGATAAGCCTTACGTGCCTCAGGCGTAGGATCGAACAGGCCTTCGGACTCAGCCGTTTCGGCGGCAGCTTGCGCCGATTCTTCGGCCCGACGGCGAAGCTCTTCAGCCTTTTTCTTGATCTCTTCGTCGTCAGGAACTAGCTTGTATTCCTCTTCCGCGATCTGCGCCTCGATCTCATCATGTTCCGCGTAGAGCCGGGCAACGTCCATCGTGTATCGTGCCTCAAAGCGCTCCAACGCGAACCGGAGAACGGCCATCTCCTCCTCGCGATCAGCCAGACGATCCTTGAGCCGATCGAGGACGCGAAGTTTCTTATCGAGCTCGATCTCTTCCGGCGCTTTGCTCATGAATACAGGTTCATCGGCCGCGTGAGCAACTCGACCGGGTCAGAGACGTTCAACGCCTCGCGAACAAAGAAAGGTTCACCGGCAGCGACGCCGATCATCGTTCCAAAATGTCTCGAGCGGCCTTCCAACTGATCAAGAAAACTCTTGCCCGTCAACATCGTTTCAGGCTCGGTCGACAGCGGATCATAAAACTGCGAGCGGTGAGCTCGTATAGCCTCCATCTTTGCCTCAAGAAAATCTGAAATATCGACTATAAAGGAGGGTATTACCCGCCGCGAAAAGAGGCAATGGGCTACAATGGGCGGCTCTATTCGATCCTCGCCGGTCTCCGGATCATAATTTCGCATCGCCGCCAGCCGCGATGATTCACGAACGATCTGGGCGATGTGATCGTGGTCCGGATGCGAATCGTCATGCTGGTGCGTCAGCACAACACGCGGTCTGAGCCGTCGAAAGGCACGCACCATCGCAACTCGCTCTACGTCCGTGAGAAACACATGCCCGTCCGTCAGGCCCAGGTTCTCTCGCACATCGAGCTTGAGAATTCTCGCCGCGTCCTCGGCCTCTTTTGCTCGGCCCTCGACCGTTCCGCGCGTGCCCATCTCGCCGCGGGTCACATCGAGTGCTCCTGTGTGGTAGCCCAGCGATTTCATCTTGAGCATCGTGCCGCCGACCGACAGTTCGAGGTCATCGGGATGCGCAAAAACGGCGAGAACATCGACGTGGCTCATTCGGTTAATTTATCACAGCATCGCTCTGTTAACATTCACCTATGAAGCTAACGGTCCTCGGATCTGGCACGAGCGTTCCGCATCCAAAGCGGACAAGTTCTGCCTACTGGCTAGAAACGTCTGGCGGCTCGCTGCTCCTTGATTGCTCGGCATCCGTCGGTTCGCGAATGGCCGCAGCAGGTCTCGACTGGCCAAACCTCGACACGATCTGGATATCGCACTTCCACCTCGACCACGTCGGCGGCCTTGCACCGCTGCTCGCCGGGACAAAACACGCCGAGGAAATGAACGGCCGCACCAAACCGCTACGCATCGTCGGGCCCAAGGGCCTTACCCAACTGATCAATGGATTCAGCGACGCGAATAACTATCGCCTGCTCGAACAACCGTTTCCTGTCGAGATAATCGAGGTCGAACCGCTGGAAAAACTTGAGATCGTCACAGGTGTCGAGGCGGTCGCGATGAAAACTCCTCACACCGCAGAAAGCCTCGCGATACACATTCGCGACGGCGAGATAACGCTCGTCTACACGGCCGATACGGCCTTTGACGAAAAACTGGCGACCTTTGCCAACCGCGTCGACCTGCTGCTGATCGAATGCACCTTTTTGCGCAATAAGCCCGCAAAGAAGCACCTTGAGCTCGCCGAGGTTATGCACATAGTCAGAAAGGCACAGCCAAAACGCGCCGTTCTGACGCACTTCTATCCCGAATGGGACGAAGTCGGTTTTCAGGAAGAGGTGGGCAAATTTCAGCCGGCCTCGGAGGTATTGCAGGCTTTTGACGGAATGACTATCGAGCACTAGCCATTGGCGTGTCGCTTTGCCATCGCCATCAGGTCGGCGGGCATCCATTCCTCAAGGACCTTTTCCTCTGCACCGGCAATGCCCTTGGCCCGGTTTCGCCACTCTTTTGCGGGGTCGTCCTCGCGGCCGGATTCCTTAGGGTAATTCTCGACCTGTTCAAGGCTGATAACGATGCCTAGGGCAACTTCGTTCCAGTCCTCGCTCTGGATGCCCCGGAGCACGACCGGTAGGCCGGCTGTCCAATCCTCCTCCGGGGTGATGTTGTCAAATTCCGGTATGGTCAATGTCACGGTTGAAGGAAATGGGCCGCTGCGAAATTCGCTGACGATGCTCTTTCGCAACTCATCAAACGACGCAGACGGATCACTGCTCCGCATCTCCATCGCACGCCTAAAGATATCTGATACACTAGGTTCGTTCATGGCTTTTCAGCCACAGGTTAGCACATATTGCGAAACCGGCGGAAAGAGCGCAACGTAAACCTTCGTTAACCGCATCTGATGCGTGAGCACTTTTGACCAAGATGAAAACAGCCATCGCTATAGTATTGACCCTCTTTACCGGCACCATCGCGTTTGGCCAGAACGAGCAGGCTCCGATCCTCGAGAAGGAGATCACCTATAAGAACTGGGCCTACAAAGACGTCCGCTCGGGCGCAGAGACGGAGTTGCGCAGTCTCGCAAAGGGCAAGAAACTCGTCATCGTAGTCTATTTTGCTCCGTGGTGTGGCAACTGGCGTCACGACGCTCCGTTCCTGCAGCGGTTCTACGAGAAATACCGTGATAAGGGGCTCGAGATCATTGGTGTCGGCGAGTATGATCCTGCGGCGTCGATGCGAGGCAATCTGGACACTCTAAAGGTCACATTTCCCGTCGTTTTCGAATCCGAAAGCCGTGCAGATAAGCAAAGGACCTCGCACTACGACTATCGCAAATCTACCGGAGATAATAGGAACTGGGGATCGCCGTGGTACGTTTTGCTGAGTCCGTCAGCGATGGAGAAAAAGGGAGACGTGCTCGTGAAGAAGACCCACGTCATCAACGGTGAGATGATCGAGGCCGAGGGGGAACGGTTCATCCGGCAAAAGCTCGGGTTGCCTGTTGCCGATACAAAGACCGCTGACAAGGATGCAAAGATCGAGGTCTGTGACCCGAATCAACCTTCAAGCGGGCTTATCACCACTGCTGTGAAAAAGCAGTGAGCCTACATCGCAGCCAGAGCATCAGATAATTTCTCCACAAGCATCAGCAACGGTTGTCCGGATTGCGAAAACTTTCCGGCTGCCGCCAGATCTTCGCATTCGGCACTGATCCGCGTGATCCCGTCGATCTGGGGCAGGAATTTCTTGAGGCCCGGTTTAGTGCGGAAGTCGACCTCCAGCGTCGCGATACCCGCGCGAAGATTTCGTATCGCCTGCATCACCTTCGCCTTGTTGGCAGAATTTGCGTCAAGCGTCGTTTTGGGCAGCGTTTTGGCATTTGCCTGTGCGTCGATGTCCTCTATCCCGTACGCGATGCCGCCGAGCATGTAGATGAACTTGGTGACGTTCTTGATCTGGATCGACACTTTATCGGCACCTTCTCTAATTTCCAGGGGCGAGCCGGCGGTCACGGGATGAGTTGTCGGCTTTTTGGCGGTCGATTTGGTCTTTTGTCCGAACGCGGCTGTCATTGATATTGCGAAGAAAAGGGCGATGTAGATTAGCGTGGTCAGTCGTTTCATAATGGGCCTGCCTGTTAAATATCCGGCAAAAATCTTATCATAGATGAAGATGCCGGTTCGGGAGTTGGAAGTTCGCCGCCTTGGGCGCATCGCCTATGCGGAGGCACTCGATTTGCAAAAGCAGCTCGAGGATGATGTGATCGCCCGGCGTCTGCCGGACCATTTGTTGTTGCTCGAGCACCCGCACACTTTCACGCTCGGACGCCGCTCAAAGGAGCAGGGCGTGTTGGCAACCGAGGCAATGCTTCGGTCACTCGGCGTTGATGTCTTTGATATCAACCGTGGCGGTCGTGTCACGTATCACGGACCCGGTCAGATCGTCGGCTATCCCGTAATCAATCTCTCACCTGATCGTGAAGATGTACACAGATATGTCCGCGACCTCGAAGAGGTCCTGATCCGCTCCATGGCGGACTTTGATATTAAGGCCTACCGGATCGACGGGCTCACGGGCGTCCATACATCGGCCGGCAAGGTGGCAGCTATTGGTGTCCATATTAAGCGCTGGGTGACAACGCACGGATTCGCCCTGAACGTGAAAACTGACCTGAGCTATTACAACTGGATAATAGCCTGTGAGGGCGAACCGGTGACATCGATGGATCGGTTGCTGGGACGCGAGGTGGAGATGGCCGAGGTCACTGACAGCGTGGTGAAGAATTTTTGCTCCGTCTTTGAGTACGCCGGGATCGTTCACTTCTCCGAACAGACCGCACCCCAGCCGCGCAATGAGACTGGGCTACTAGAGGTACTGACATGAACAAACTATCGATATTGCTTTCTGTTCTTTTGGCCGGTCTTTTGTCGGCCGCGTGCGGAGGCTCGCAGAATACTGCAAGCATTAATCCGACGGTCCCGCCTAAGTCGCTTTTCAAGGTTGTCGAACGACCGCAGGAGATCAAAGACCTGATGGCCAAACGCGGCGAGCAGGATCAGGCCGCGCCAACCCTAAAGATCGTCGAGCCGGCCGCCGATACCACGTTGTCGAGTTCGACCGTCAAGGTCAAACTCGAGATCGCAGGTGATCTGAAGGGTTACTCTCCCCATATGGATATGGAGACCAAAACGGGCAACCACATCCATGTCATCCTCGACAATCAGCCATACGAGGCTTATTACAATCTGGGCCAGGCTTTCGAATTGCGGAATGTCCTGGACGGGGAGCACACCCTACGCGTCTTTCCTTCACGGCCGTGGCACGAAAGCTATAAGAACGACGGCGCGTTCCAGATGATCAAGTTCACTGTCAAGGGCGGCAAGGCCAACCCGAACAAGGCCACGACCACGAACTCAGGTCAAACTGTGTCCAATGCTAACTCCGCCCCGGCGGGCGAGGGCAAGGACGTTCTGCCCAGCAACGCGGGCCCGGTGGACATGACAAGGCCGCTGCTCACCTACAGCCGGCCGAAAGGCGAATACAAGCTGGAAACCTCGGACAAGATAATGGTCGATTTCTGGCTCTCTAATGCCAAGCTGACAGGCGACGGCGGGGAGTACCGAGTGCGGATCAAGATCGACGCCGCTGAGCCCATCTATCTTGAAAGATGGGAGCCCGTGTGGCTGACAGGTTGGACGCCGGGCAAGGCGATGCTTGCCCTTGAGCTCGTAGATCGGAATGGCAACATCATTGACAACGCAGGCTATAACCGCACTACGCGCGACATCACGATCGTTAAATAAGTATGAGACGAGACATTACCTCTTGGTTTAGCCACAATCTCGGCATGGAAATGCCCCTGGTCGCCTACGGTGACCGCGGCTACCCGCTGCTGATGTTCCCGACCGCCGCGGCTGACTATCTGGAGTATGAGCGGTTCTACCTGGTCGATTCGATAAAGGACCTCATTGAGGCCGGTCAGATCCGAGCTTACTCGATCAACTCTGTCAACCGCTACAGCCTCTTGAACAAAGAGTCACATCCCGGCTGGAAGGTTGAGATGTTGGCGCGCTATGACCGCTACATCATGGATGAGGTCATTCCGCTGGTCCGAAACGAATGCGGCTCTGACGCCCGCCCACTAACAACCGGGGCCTCGCTTGGGGCATTCCTGGCTGCGAATACCTACTTCAAACATTCCGAAGCGTTTCGCGGGACGATCGCGATGAGCGGCAGCTACGACATCTACAACTACCTTGAGAGCTATTTTGACGACAACGTCTACTTCAACAATCCGGTGATGTATCTCAAGAATCTCGATGACGACTATCATCTGCCGCGTTTGCGACAGGCGGATTCGATCGTGATCGTCAGCGGCCAGGGCTCATACGAAGCCCCAGACCGCAGCCGGGAATTCTCAGGCCTGCTGCATTCAAAAGGAATTCCACACCGCCTCGAACTCTGGGGCCACGACGTTAATCATGACTGGCCATGGTGGAGACGGATGTTGCCCCATTACCTTGGCGAGTTTTGCAAATAATAAGAGGGATGATCTCTCATCCCTCCCGATATCAACCATCCCCTTTCTTACCCTTGCGTTTGCCCCCTTCGGGCCTGTCCGGTGCCGGATCATTTCGCGGCGTCGATTGAACGGTCGGCGGCCTAACGACGATGGGGCGATCTGGTGGTGGCCCTGTATCTGCGGGCTTGGTATCGGTCGATCCGGGCCTCCCTGAATCCGTCATTTGTGTTTCACCCGGCAAAGGAGCATTCGGGTCGATCTTGGTGCCCGGAGTAAAGACAACGCCGGTCTTTCGACCCTCAAGATCCGCTTCCTCCAGCTTTTCGAGTTCCTCACGTTTGCGCATCTCGCTCGCACGCTTGACCTCAGCCGGCATCGGCGGTGGGGCCGGGAATGTCTCAGTTGGCTTGCCTTTCAAGAAGGGAACCATGAACGCGTTGTAGTACGGCAATGCACCGTGCCCACCGGTCATGCCCGAACCGAGCGACTCCTTCCTGAGCGGATTTCCCATCCACACGCCCGTCACGTAGGTTGGTGTGTAACCGATAAACCAAACGTCCGTATGATCGTTGACCGTACCGGTCTTGCCCGCAACCTGGCTTCCGCCGCCTGCCGCCCCGGGTGCGGTTCCACCGCCCGCAGTGACGCCGCGCATCATCTGAACCATCGTCAATGCGACGTATTCACTGGTGACCTTAGTGCTTGCACCATCGTACTCCTCGAGCAGGCTGCCGTCGCGGTTGTAAACCTTGCGGATAAGATGCGGCGCCATCCGAATGCCCTTGTTCGGAAATACCGAATAGGCCGCGGTCATTTCGAGCAACGAAGCCTCGCTCGCACCCAAAGCGCTCGGCAGGCTGGGAGCCATGGGATTCGATATTCCAAAACGTCTCACCATCTGGCCGCCGGCCTGAATGCCTACCTGTTCAAGCAAATGGACGGCGGCGATGTTATACGATTTTGCCAGGGCAATCTTCATCGGCACATTGCCATGGCTCGTGCTGCCGTCATAGTTATGCGGCATCCAGCCACCGCGTTTGATAGGGGCCCCGCTGACGGTCATATCGGGCGTCATGCCGTCTTCGACCGCGGCGGTATAGATAAATGGCTTGTAAGCTGAGCCCGTCTGCCTCAGCCCCTGTGTAGCATTGTTGAACTTGTTGGTCTGAAAATCATACCCGCCGACCATACACACGACTTCGCCAGTCTTAGCATTGATCGTTACCAAAGAAGCCTGTACTTCAGGCACCTGTTGCAGTTCAACATCGAGCATGCTCTTGTCCTTATCCACGCCCTTGATAAGGAATTCGGCCAGAAAGCCGGGCTTAAGCTCGTCCTTTGGCCGACGACCGCTCCGCCCCATATCGCCGGCACGCACGATCGCCTTATAACGCCCAAAACGCACGCCAACCTCATCAGAGTTTGGGCTCGCCTTCATCACAAGGCCCTTAATATACTCGCCTTCTTTGTAGTCGTCGCCATACCAGTCAGGATGCTTGAATGTATCCAGCGTCCTTTGGATCTCTTTCTCATCGGTCAGCGGCTCTTCATTCTCGTCCACGAGAATATTCTTATAGTCCGAACGCCATTTCCGGCCACGATCAAAGCTTCGCAGGCGTTCGCGAATCGTCCTGGTTGCGATCTTTTGCGCTTCGACATTTATGGTCGAATAGACCTTAAGGCCGCCTTGTGCGACGCGCGTCGTGTACTTTTCCTCTAGATATTTGCGGATCTCCTCGATCGGATAATCCCACGCGGTCGATTTCGGCTGTGACTGGTAATAGGCGGTGCTCGCCAGCTTAATGTCAATGGCTTTTGCGGCATCCACTTCCGCCTGTGAATACTTCTCGGGAAAGTACTTCGCCATTTGGTCGAGAACGAGATCGCGCCGCTCGCGCGCCTTGGCCAGATTTCGCGTCGGCGAGTATTCAGGGGACTTTGGGATCGCCGCGAGCAGAGCCGCCTCCTCCAACGTCAGGTCCTTGACAGATTTTCCAAAATACGTCCTCGAACCGGCCTCAAAGCCATATGCTCCAGCACCGAGGAACACATAGTTCATATACATCTCAAGGATCTGGTCCTTCGTATAGAGCCGCTCGATCTGCAATGCGACCGCCCACTCGTTGACCTTCCTTGTGTAGGTCTGATCCTTATAGAGAAAGAGGTTCTTGGCCAACTGTTGCGTGATCGTTGATGCTCCCTCGGTCCGCCCAGTCGTGAGATTTCTGTAAACCGCGCCAATGATCCGGTAAGGATCGATGCCGATATGTTCACGATATCGATAGTCCTCAATTGCCAGCAGCGCATCGGTCACACGGTCGGGAACGTCCTGGATCTTCAGAGGTATACGTTTCTCGATAGCGAATTCAGCAAGGATCGTCTCGCCGTCATCGGCGTAGATCGTCGTAACCTGGGGCGGGCGATATGTCGCAAGGGCCGATACCTCCACGGAATACCGCGAATTATTGAGGTAGTAGCTCGCCAGAACACCTGTCAGAGAACCAGCTGCAAGAGCGAGCAGAACCGACGTGACGAAGAACATCAATGTCGATGAACGGCCGCGCGAGCTGGCGGTCGTCCGTCTCCCGGGAACGTCTAATCGTTGAACCTCTACCGCCACACTAATACCTCCTAGTTAACGAACCGACGCAACCTAATGCTCACGACAAAGCCGATCGCAACAAATGTCGACAGGATGGCCGACAACCCCGCACTCATCAGGGGAAGCGGCACTCCGATCACGGGCAGAAATCCAAGGGTCATCCCAACATTGATGAATATCTGAAAGACCATCCCGCTCACGATGGCCATTATAACAAGCATCCCGGCGCGCTCCGAAGCCTCTCTCGCCCCCGCTATCATTCGCGAAAGCAGTAGTGCATATGCAAGCAGCAGCGATATGCAGCCAATAAACCCTGTATTCTCAGCAGTTACTGCAAAAATGAAATCGGTGTGCGGCTCGGGCAGGAATTTGAGTACGCTTTGCGACGTCTCGGTCTCACCGTGAATCCCCGACAGTCCACCTTTCCCGACCGTGATCATTGATTGTATGGTGTGATACCCGTAGCCGCGCGGATCGACACTATCGGGGTCGATCACGGCCATGATCCGTTCCTGCTGATAACGTTTGATCTTACCCGTGCTGACGCCGACATACCACGCTGATGGGATAAGGACCGCCGCTGCAACAAGCGCAATGATGATGTATCGCACCTTAAGGGCCGACAGAAACAGTACAGCCGCGAGCAACGGTATGTATGTGATCGCCTGGCCCGCATCCGGCTCGAGCATGATAAGCACCAGCGGCCCGGCCAGGATCGCACTTCCGATCAACGTCTCACGAAGGGTCAGCTTTTTCGGCTTTCTAAGGCCGAAGTACTTTGCCAACATCAGCACCGTTGGGATCTTTACGAATTCTGACGGCTGAAACTGCCCGAGCACCGGAAGCCGAAGCCAAGCCTTCTGGCCGTTGACCTCCACACCGAGCGGTGTCAACACGAGAAACAGCAGAACCAGTCCGATCCCGTAGAATAACGGTGCCGCGTCCACGATACGGCGAAAATCAGTAAACGCAACGACCAAGAACGCCGCAACGCCGATACCGATACCGATGATCTGTTTTGACCAATAACCCTCGCTCGGTAAGGCGTTATGTATCTGCCACACACCAAATCCGGCGATAGCCATGGCGAGTAATGCCGTTAGCCAATCGAAGTCGCGCAATTCGCGTTTCTTTTCGAGGATCGCCGCCATCTCTTACTTCGTTGCGACCTCCTGCGGATCGTCTGGTCTCGGCTCACGTTTTGCGAGATACGATTGATACATGGCCCGAACGGCCGGTGCTGCATGTGAACCGCCAAAGCCGACGTTTTCGATCAATGCGATCACAGCGATTTCAGGCTTATAGGCCGGAGCGAACGAGACAAACCACGCGTGGTCCTTCTTGGCTCCAACGTCTTTACCCAGTTCCGCCACCTGTGCGGTTCCCGTCTTGCCGGCGATGTCAAAGCCCGGAATCCGTATCGAGCCCGCGGTGCCGCCGCCGTTCACCACGCCCCACATTCCCTTGACCATCACCTCTTCCTGTTCGGGCGTCATCGCGATCAGCTTTGGCTGCGTGTGCGTATAGCCAAAGCCCGGCCGCTCAGGAAAATAGTTTGCGTCGCCCGGCTCGCCAACCGCACCGATCGTCCTAAACTCCTTCAAAAAGTGCGGCACATACATATTCCCGTGCATCCCGACACTTGAGATGGCCCGGAGCATCGAGATCGGTGTTACGACAACCGTATCCTGTCCGATGCCTGCGTAGACCGTTCGAATATCACTCCATTTTCCCTCGTTTCGTTCGACCCAGCTTCGCCACGATTTTGGCGTTTGACTTACCTTCTCGTTGGGCAGATCGATCCCGGTACGCCGGTCGTACTCAAAGTCCTCGATCATCTGCGACAGGCCATCGATCCCCATTTTGAGCGCAAGGCGATAGTAATAGCCGTCACAGGATTTCGTGATCGCAAAGCTAAGGGGCGGTGATCCGTGGCTGCCCATGCAGCGAGTAAATTTGTTGCCGATCCTGATACCGCCGCCGCAGGCGACATTGGAATGAGCGACCGTGATCACGCCCTGCCTGAGAGCTCCGACCGATTCCGGGATCTTCCAGGTCGAACCCGGTGGATAACGGCCCTGAATGGCCCGATTGTAAAGTGGGCGTTTCTCGTCCTGCCAATAGGCTGCGATCTGACGCCGCCCATCCGGCGTTGAACTGCCGCGAACAAAAATGTTGGGGTCAAATGACGGTGCAGATGCCATCGCAAAGATCTGCCCATTGTTTGGGTCCATTGATATGATCGTGCCTCGCTTCGTTGCAGATTCGGCCAACTGCTTCTCAGCCTCCATCTGCAGATCGAGATCGATCGTTGTTACGAGGTCTTGTCCCGACTGAGGCTGCACGACCTCAAGTTCGTTTTGAACGCGCCCACGACTGTCGACCAGAACCTTGCGGTAACCGTCACGCCCGCGCAGATATTCATCGTAATACTGCTCAAGCCCGCCCTTACCGATGATGTCACCGGGGCGAAACCCGCGATCCTTATAAACCGGGTCTTCCAACTGCTTCGGACTGATCTCGCCTACATATCCGAGTACGTGCGCAAGCGTCGTTCCCAGCGGATAAAACCGCTGCGGCTGCAACTCAACGCGCAGTTCTGGAAATTCGAGCGAATGAGATTCGACCCACGCAATATCACGCATGTCGATGTTCTCTTTCAGCACCATCGCCTCGAACTCATTCTGTTGCCTGATCAGGTTGAGCCTTTCAACGACGAACTCACGATCAAGCTTGAGTCCATTCGCGTATTCATCAACCCGTTCGTTGACGTTGATCGACTTCAAAGGCTCGTTCGAGAGAACGACATTGTAGGTCGGCCGCGAATCGACGAGCAGCCGACCGTTGCGGTCAAAGATCGCACCGCGCGGTGCAGGGATCGGTATAAGGCGAACACGCTGACTCTCAGCACGTTCACTGAAGTAGTCGCCCCGCATTATCTGCAGGTAATAGAGCCGAACGCCAAGAACACCAAGCAGCACGAACGCCAGCACCTGTATCGTGGCGACGCGCGCGGCAAGGTTCTGGACGTGGTCGCCTATCTTCATCTTACTTGCCCAGCCGTATGGGGTTTCGCCTGCGTGTCTGCCGCCGAGAGCCGAATACGTCGCGTCGCTTGCGACGTATTCCCTTTTCGCCCGAAAGGCTCTGCAGCATCAGATAAATGAGCGTTCCGACGGTGGTCGTTCCTATCAGGGAATAAGCACCCGTGACCAAGACATCGCCCGCAGGCGGCTGTCCGAACAGACGGTGGAGGCCGTAATAGACCGCATCATCTAGCAAACACGCACCTGCTATGATGGGGATCCTAAGTAGAATGTTGTCCAGATATACCCTGCGGGCGATCTCGGAAACGGCATAAGCGATGAGTGTCTTTGAGAACCCGTTCGCACCGAGCAAGCCGCCACTCAACGCATCGACCGCGATGCCGCCAAGCGTGCCAAAAATGATCGCTCGGATGGAATTTCGCTGAAGCGCAGCGTAAACAACGATGATCAGCGGCAGGTCAACATAGGCCAAGGGCTCCGCCACGTTGCGCAGCGTCCACTGCAGCACAACGGCAATGATCAATGCGATGGTTAATCTTACGCCTTCCACTTACCCAGTCAGTCCCAAATCAATCCTTAGGCCGAACCGAATTCGGCAGCTTTTGGTCATAGTCCGCACTGGCCTGAGGCGCATATAGGAGGATCCCGACTTCCTGCATCGAGCTCAAACGCGCGGCCGGGCGTATCTGAATTACATGCGGTGTCGTTGCTGAGCCAGTCACGATATTGACGATCTCGCCGATCTTTAATCCGGCCGGAAAGATGCCGTCCTGGCCACTTGTGAAAACCGCCTGTCCAACCTTCACGTCAATATTCCCCGGGACATATTTCATCTCCAGGAGTTCCTTTTTGCTCGTCCCTGCAACGACTCCCAAAGCATTTGATTCACCGATCTGGCCGACAACGGCCCCAACGCCGGATTTGTCGCGTGTGATCAGATCGATCTGAGCGGTCAGCGGGCTTACGGCCGTCACGCGGCCGACCAGGCCGCCGTCCGTCACGACCGGCATGTTCAGGGCAACGCCATCAAGACTTCCGCGGTTCACTATCGACGCGTCAAACCACACCGATGGGTCGCGTCCGATGATGCGCGCGGTAAGCACGCGGTATCTACTCTGCTCTTTCAGTTCGAGCATCGCACGCAGGCGAGTGTTCTCAGTCGCGAGTTCTTCCTTTTGCTTTAGCTCGACCTCGAGTTCCTGGACACGCTGTTTTAGCAGACTGTTCTCGTCTTGTGCCGAGCGGAGATTTGAGATGGAGGTGAAATAGTTAGCAATTCCCGAGGTGATCGTTGTGACCGGTGACTGGACGAAATCAGCGGCCGTCTGAGTCCATGAGCGGATAACACGCTGCCCCGTCGTGATCTCACGGGCGTCAAACGCCATCAACACGAAGTTGATCAGCAATAGCGCGATCATCAACCACGGCGCCAGCCGCCATACTTCGGTTTGACTACGCTCTACCATTCACCAAATGGTCAGTTTCCCGTCATTAAGGAATTGTCCCACTTAACTCGCTTAAGGAGTTCGAAATCCGACAGCATCTTGCCGGTACCTAACACGACGGATGACAACGGATCGTCGGCAAGCACTACCGGCAGCCCCGTTTCGATCATCAGGCGTTTGTCCAGATTCTTGAGAAGTGCGCCGCCACCGGTCAACACGATGCCGCGCTCGACGATATCGGCCGAGAGTTCCGGTGGTGTTCGCTCTAAGGCGACCCGGACGGCATTAATGATCGTCGCGACCGAATCTGACAAAGCCTCGCGAATCTCTTCGTCCGTCATTGTGATCGTCTTCGGGATGCCCTCGATCAGGTTGCGACCGCGAACGTCCATCGAGAGTGGTTCCTCCAAGGGGAACGCCGAACCGAGCGCGATCTTGATCGCCTCGGCGGTTCGTTCACCGATCAGAAGGTTGTACTTGCGTTTGATGTACTGCGTGATCGACTCGTCCATCTCATTGCCCGCGACGCGAACTGCTCGGGAATAGACGATACCGGAGAGTGAGATGACCGCAATGTCCGTGGTGCCGCCGCCGATATCGACGACCATATTGCCGTGCGGCTCGGTGATAGGCAGGCCTGCACCGATAGCCGAGGCCATTGCCTCCTCGACAAGATAGACCTCAGATGCCTTCGCTCGATATGCCGAATCCTCGACCGCGCGTCTCTCGACCTGCGTGATCTCAGACGGAATGCCGATGACGACGCGCGGGCGGACCCACGACTTGCCGTTATGAGCCTTACGGATGAAGTGCTGCAGCATCTTCTCCGTGACCTCAAAATTCGCGATCACGCCGTCCTTCATCGGGCGGATCGCGACGATATTACCCGGCGTGCGGCCGAGCATTTCCTTTGCGTCACGGCCGACGGCCTCGACCTGGTTCGTAACCTTGTTTATCGCGACTATCGACGGCTCCGAGACGACGATGCCGCGGCCCTTTGCATAAACGAGAGTATTTGCGGTGCCGAGATCTATCGCAAGATCGCTGGAAAAGAGACTAAAGAGAGACTTAAATGCCATTATCGATCAAATCTTCTAATATTCGGCCGCGAGCACCGTTCCTAGACAAAAATGCCTAATCGAATAGCATACACCGTGTCTCAACGAATTATCCACTTGCGATGCATTTTGGCAACACTTTTTTTGCCCATCTCGAGTCTCGACAAGCCGAACGGAAAAAAGGGCGAGGTGGTAAGCCTCGCCCTTTTCAGTCATGTCCGCCTGTTGCGGAGCGTGTCTAGTTGTTCGTGGCCTCGGTGTCGATCGCGACAAAGTCGAGATCGGCGACGTTATCCGTCAGCGACAGGACCTGTGTCGGAACAGCAAAGAGATACCGCCTCGAATTGACCGTCACCATGTAGGTCTGGCCTGTCTGCAGGCCCTCGAAGTTGTAGTATCCAAAGCTGCCCGTCTGGACCCTCATCGGCTCCGTCAGCGTGCCGCCCGAGATCACCACCTCAGCATTGCGAATGCCCTGCCCGCCGGCCGTAAGGACTCGGCCAGAGACGGAGGCGTTAGCTGCCGTCAAGGTGAGGAACTCGATGCCCCAGTCGCTGATGCAACCGGTCACCGCCTCGGGATTTGCAATAGGAACGCCTGCATCGTCACGGATATAGAGGTTCCACGTCCCGTTGGCGTTTGTCAGACCGAAGTTGCCAAAGAGCGTCTGTGTTCCCGTTCCGCCCGCCGTGCTGCCGGGCTCGTTATACGGCCCTGCCGGTGCCGGCGCCGGGAAATTGGTTACAGGTGTCTCCCAGGTTGTCGGTTCGAAGTTGCCCGTAGTGAGCGGCCCTGAGTTTGGCAGCACACCAGGCCCGGCGTCACGGAAGCTCAGCGTTACAGTGTTATTGCTCGGTATCGCTATCGCTCCGCCCGCATCGCCCATCAGCACATACTTCTGGCCTCCCGGGCCGACCAGCAGGACGTCAAGGTGATCAGGGAAGATATGCTCCAGATCATAGAGCGTGACGCGCATCGCCCCGATCTGAAGTGGTCCACCAGCAACCGTAATAGGTGCCGGATACGGAGCAGCCGCACCACCAAGGTTGCTGCAGATCGCCCCACCGAATCGGAATGCCGATGCCGTGTCGTTAATGTTGAGCACGGCATTCTGCACTTCGGGTGCGAACGTGCCGGGACCGGTCAGCGTAAGGTTGACCGTCTCGGTCGGCTCATTAAGGGTGTCGCTAAAGATCGGGACATTGACCGTCTTGAACGTATCACCCGGATTGAACACCACGGCTTGGGCGACCGTCTGATAATCGACACCCGGCCCAGGAGCGGCACCGCCGTTGGCGGTCCCATTCGACGTCGTGAAGGTCACGGCGTTGGTTCCTGAGAGGTCTCCGCTGCGAACGATACCGATGACCGCCGTTTGCGACTCATCCTCAGTATACGGGTTCTGAGCGAACGTGATACTGAACGCGGAAGGCGTCGGCGTCGGCGATGCCGGCGGAGGCGTCGGCGTCGGCGTCGGCGTTGCCGGTGGAGGCGTCGGTGTCGGTGTAGGATTCGGCCCGCACGGCGCGTTGTAGGCGAATGTGTCGATGCCGATGTAGTCGCTGTTAGCTCCTGACGGCCCGCCATTCTCTACAAAGTATCGGAATGCAAAGCGTCCCAGCGTCGGGCTCGGAACTCCCGTCACCGTAATCGTCTGCTGTGTCCAGACCGAGGGATATCCGCCCGCTCCGGTCTGGTATGTTGGATTGATGTCCAGCAGCAGCGTTGTAAAGTCGCCCAGGCCGGTCGGGCCGGTTCCGACATTCGTGCTTGCACCATTCGTGCTCATCCTCACCTGCAGGCGGTCCGGGAAGCTCGATCCCGTGCCCCTCGTCCAGAACGTCATTTGTGCCCCGTTCTGCAGCGTCACCGCAGGCGTCAGCAGCCATGTGCTGATCGTGCTCGCCCCCGTGGTAGAGTTAAAGTTCGCACCGATGTAGGACGTAGGTGCTCCGGTGTGCGACGGGAATACCGCACTGTTGCCCTGGAACCACGTCGTCGTACCGACGGTCGTGCTGTTGTTCTGTGCAAACCAGCCCGGCCCCGGCACATTCGCCGTGATCGTGTCAAAGCCCTCAGAGATCACCGTCGGCGTACAGCTTGGGCTCGGCCCCGGTGTCGGTGTCGGGCTCGGTGTTGCCGGCGGAGGTGTCGGTGTCGGAGTCGGCGTCGATCCGCCACCGCCTGCCACGAGGCACAGGTTGACCGCTGAGATCGTTCCCGTGTCGCCTGCAGCACCGTCGCTGACCGTCAGCGTCCAGCTGCCGTTGGCGGCCTCAGGTGCCATGCCGTCGAATACCTCAAGGCCCGGCCTGTCTTCAGCCGGACGCACCGGCCCGCCAAAGATCGTGTTCAGCGACACTGCCTCGCCCGGTGTCGTTACACACTGGCTTGCAGAGTAGTCGCCCGCTGGCACAGGATTGCCCGCTACCGTGTGGAATGTATTCGGGAAACCATCACCAAAGTTGTACGGCCCGACCAGATCGTTCGACGATCCAACGCCCGTCGGCGGACACACCGTGTTGCCGCGTCGCTCGAAGATCGTCGCCGTCGGCCCGCCGCTCGGTGCCTGCAGCGTCATCTTGATGTCGCCGCCCCATGTGTGAATCGGGCTCCACGTCAGGTTCCTCAACTGTGCCGATGTCAGCGTCCCCGTCAATCCCGATACCAGGATGTTCGTGCTTGTCGAAGATACATCCGGCACCGGCAGAGGCAGACCGCTCGCCGGGAACGTCTGTCCCGCACATCCCGGTGGAGGTGTCGGTGTAGGCGTCGGCGTTGCCGGTGGAGGCGTCGGTGTCGGTGTTGCCGGCGGTGGCGTCGGACTCGGTGTCGGCGTCACGCCCGGCGTAGGAGGCGGCGTAGGCGTCGGCGTTCCACCGCAGCTCGGCGGCGCAAGGGTGATCTGCAATCCGGGCGACAAGCTCGCAGTATTGAATGAGAACTGCGTGAAATCGGTGCCGGTCCCCTGCTTTTGGATACCGACGGTCGCGCTCGCACCGCCCGCCTGTGCTCCTATTCCGGTCGCGGCGTAGATGTATCGAACCACATCTGAGCCCTCGGTCAGCACGATCGCAAAGTTGATCGTGATCGGGCCGTTGGCCGTTTCCGAGAAGTGCTGAGCTCTCCATTCGATGTAGAACTCACGATTAGGTGCTGCACCGATGGTATTCGTGTAGATACCGCCGCCGGTGACATTTGCGGTCGTCATGATCAGGTCATCCCAATACGCAAATAAATTCGGCGTTGCCCCAAAGGCTGAGGCCGGAAGTGCTGTATTGGTAAAGGTCGTCGTCGCGGCGGCGTTGACCTTCATATTGCCATTGCCGCTCGCACTCAGCGACGTCACCGCGATGCCATAGACACTTGATGTCCAACCGGCCGGAAGCGTGATCGGAACCGCCGGCCCATCGTCTATCTGGCTGCCCGGAACAAGTACGCCTCCCGCCGGGATCGTCTGTCCCGTCTGGGTCGTGGCGACGTAATTGCCCGAGCATGGCGTCGTAAACGAGAACACGGCAGAGTACTGCCCATTACCGCACGGGCTTACTGCCCTCACTCGCCAGAAATGCTGTGTGGTTACACCAAGCGGCGAGGCCGGCGTGAATGTCGGCGTCGTCAGCCCCGTGGCTGAAGCGACGATATTCGAGAATCCGGCATCCGTCGCTACCTGTATCTCATACGTGGCCGCACCGGCAACGGCGGCCCATGTAAACGTAGGCGAAAGTGTAGCGGTCGTCGATCCATTGGCCGGCCCAGTCAGCGTCGGTGTGCCAGGCGTGCCACTGAAGACGTTCAGCGTCACTTGCTGACTGTGGACCAAAGCCCCTGAGGTCCCAGTAACGGTGATGGTGTAGGAACCGGCTGCGACGCCGGTCGTTGTGACCGTCATCGTGGATGTTCCGGGCGTCGGGTTAACCGGATTCGGGGTGAACGTGACCGTCGAGCCTGCGGGATTGCCGGTCGCACTAAGCGTAACCGGATCGACGAAGCCGAGTTGCGTCGTGATGTTCACATTATAGGTCGCAGTCGCCGGGACGCACACCGCCTGCGTCGGCGGTGTGACCGCCACGGAGAAATCGGGTGCGCACGGTGCAAAGTTCTCAGTAACCGACGACGCAGACTGGACCGACGCAAAACAGCCCATACCGCGAATACGGAAGCCCTCGCGAACGTCGTCAGCATCCGCGCTCGTTTCCGGCCCGACGGGAATGGCCGCTGCCGTCGCGACGATCGCATCGCGTTCCTGCAGCATTGTCGGGTTGACCGGTGCAAGCTTCATGCCATTGGTCACCACATCGAGGACACGCGTCGTGCCGGTGGCAAAGCCCAAACGGGTGACCATCAGGGCACGCACTTCCCACAACGCACTCTTCCAGATCTCGCCCGCGTTGTGGACCTGCGCGCAGCTGCCTGAGGTCGCAATCCTCGGATTACGGGGATATGCGCTAGAAACCGCCGTGGTTGGCGTGCCGAGGGTCGTATCGCAGTTAGAATTGATATGCCCGAACGTCAGCGGATTGTGAGGCAGATTATTTGGGCCGCCTGTGAAAGCCTTCACAGCCGTCGGAAACCGGCGAATGCCATAGTAATGGTTCGCCGTCCAGGGCCCGCCAAGGTCCAATAGCGAATAGCCGCCAAGGCCATACACTGCATTGATCGGATCGGTCGGCTCGGCTGTCAGCGTATGAGCGTAAAAGTCGCCCCAGCCTTCGCCCATCATGCCGCCCTGGTTGCCAAGCCCGCTGCCGTTACCGTGCTGGCGGTTTGAGGTGCCGTGTGTAACCTCGTGGATGACGATGGCGGCGTCCGCCGTGCCGTCGCGGTCCGGTGTGGGGCCGGTCCAGAGAAACATCTGCATGCGGCCACGGCTGCCATCGGCGGGAGTCGCAAAATTCGCGTTGTTTGTTCCCGACGAATCCTGGCCTTCCGAGGAGACCCGGTCGCCGGCCACGCCGCCCGCACCCGCAAAGTTAAGATGCTGGAAGTTACGAGCGGGTTCATTAAAGCCGCGCTTATAAAGCTCGTCGTGATAAAGGTTCATCAGATAGAACATCTGGGTAACCGCACCACGCTGGGCCGGAGGATCGAGCGGGGCGTCGCCCGGCGGCGGAGCACCCGGCGGCGGATTCCATGTCGATGTAAACGTCCTGCATCCGGCTCCCGGGCACGCACTATCACCGGTCAAGGGTGCGTCAACTCCATTCGGAGCCACTCGGTCGATGCCGGCCTCATTCGCGTTGCCGTCCGTGATATTCGTTCCGTCGGTTATCCAGCCGTTGTTATTAAAGGAATTCGCGCCCTCGTTACCGATCAGTGTCACGTTGGTCCTGGTCAAGAGCGTTCCCTGCGTTCCGAGTCCGGGATCGTTCGGTCCCGGCGACAGCGGTGCCGCGTGGTCAGCAGCGTTGATATAAGCGTTCGAGTTGCCATAGATCGAATACGTGGCAGCCTCGCTCTGATCGTCAGAAAGATTCTTGTGCCACAGAACGACGCCCGACTCGGCATCGACGATGACGTAATATGCATTTATCGGCTGCCAGATCAGGACGCGCCATGCCGGAACGGCCACGCCCGGTTCCGTCGGAAAGTACATTTTCTCCGCAAGAGTTGCCCAGTCACCACTGCCAAATACGACACGAAGGTCCGTTGACTCAGCGTCATTTCGCGTGACGTCTTCGGCGCGGAGGTCGTGATTGATATGCTTTGCGGCGGTTGTAACGGCATCCAGCGGATCGCCAAACGTCGTTGAGAGCCGCCCGTAATCAAGGCCCGGTGCGAGGTTATTGACCACACGGATCATCTGCCCGTTGTGCCGGAATCCGGCCGTCATCTCACCGCGAAAGACCGGTATGCCGTTGATCTCCTGCTCGAGGCGGACATACGAGAGATTGCCGTCGGGATTCGCATAATTTGCTGCCGTCTTTAGTGCGTCGATCTGCGTATCGCTGAGGCCGATCAGATCGTTATAGCCCTTGATAAAATCTCGCAGCACGGTGGCACGGTTTGCCGTGGTCGGCGATGTGAGCCATCTGATGCTCTGTTCATATACGTCAGGCGTCAGGATCTCAGGCGTCCGGATATCAAGGTTGTACTCGACCTTCGCTCCCGGATGCTGCTGGCGAAATGTCTGCTCGCCGCGCACAAATCCGTCTCTCACGTCAGCGACCCGCGTCGCATCCATGCCGACCGTTTGCCTGAATCGTGCCAGAGCCTCGGTGAACTCATCACCGCTCTGCTCACGGATGTCCCACATCTTAGCGAGACCGTCGTTACCGCTCTCAGTCCGGACATAAAGGCCGCTCTTTTTCTCACTGGCGGCACTCGTTCCAAACTGAAACGGCACGGCGATGATCGCCGTGATAAATCCCAAAACTAAGAGACACAGCACGATCTGCCGTCTCGTTTCCGACCTTGACCACTTAAACATTAGAGAATCCTCCTGGAACGTTGGGCTTGATAATTACTCTCGGAACCCGAACCTAAGACATAAACCCGCTTCATCAGGGTCAAACACCCCGAAGAAATCGAGTTACGCATTCGTTGCCAATGGCAACTTGAACAAAACAAACGCAGCGGAGACAAAGACCCCCGACTACTCTATTTCAAACGTCTTACTGAACAGGACAAAAAGATGGTGGAAGTATATTCCTAAAGAATCTCGGCTGTCAATCGCCGCGCGAGCAAATTTTCACGGGATCGGACATCTAACCCGAGATCACGTTTCAGCAGGCGCAGGCTGGTCTGCCTGTCGACTCGCCTGCCCGTCCCGCGCGGCAACATGCCCATGCGTCTCACTCGGGCCTGAACCTTCCGATTCAAGAGCAGCTTTTAACACATCACTGATCCAGGCTGCGAAGACGATGTCGAGTTCCTTCCTGACTTCGTCAGGGATATCGTCCGTATCAGCCTCGTTTCGTGCGGGCAAAATGATACGGCGAATACCGGCTCGATGGGCCGCCAGCACCTTTTCCTTGATGCCGCCGACCGGGAACACCAGCCCCGACAGTGTTATCTCGCCGGTCATCGCCGTGTCCGATCGGACCTTCCGCCCCGTATAGAGCGAGGCCATTGCGGTCGCCATGGTCACGCCGGCTGATGGGCCATCCTTGGGGATCGCTCCCGCCGGCACGTGCAGGTGAACGCCATTGTCCTTGATCATCTCGGGATCGAGACCAAACTCCGCCGCATGTGACCACAGATAGCTGCGTGCGGCCTGTGCGGACTCCTTCATCACCTCGCCGAGCTGGCCGGTGAGCGTAAGTCCACCGCTGCCCGGAAGCATCGTCGCCTCTATAAAGAGCACCTCGCCACCCATTTCCGTCCATGCCATTCCGGTCGCAACGCCCGGAGGAAGTTCCTGACGTGCTTCCTCGGGAAAGACCTTTGGCGGCCCGAGATACCCGCGAACTTCTTCGGCAGAGATGTTTACGTTCTCGGTCGAGCCTTCAGCCACTTTCAAGGCCACCTTGCGGGCGAGATTGCCGACCGCTCGCTCAAGCTGCCTGACGCCCGCCTCACGCGTGTATCGCGTTGACAATAGAGTGATAGCGTCATCCGTGATCGTCAGTTGGTCCTTCGTCAGGCCATTTTCTTCGATCTGTCGCGGGACCAGATACTGCTTGGCGATATTCAGCTTCTCGCGGTCGCTATAGCCCGCAAGCTGGATGATCTCCATTCGATCGCGAAGCGGCATCGGGATCGGCCCCAGTTGATTGGCCGTTGCGATAAAGAAGACCTTCGACAGGTCAAACGGCAGGTCGAGATAATTGTCACGAAATGTGTTGTTCTGCGCCGGATCAAGTATCTCAAGCAGGGCCGACGCCGGATCGCCGCGAAAGTCGCTTCCGAGCTTGTCGATCTCGTCGAGCATCATCACAGGATTATTCACGCCGACGCGCCTGAGCGATTGGATGATGCGGCCCGGCATTGCTCCGATATAGGTTCGGCGATGCCCCCGAAGCTCTGCCTCGTCTCGCATCCCGCCGAGGCTGAGGCGATCAAACTCTCTGCCCAATGCTCGCGCGATCGAGCGCCCTAACGACGTCTTGCCAACGCCCGGCGGGCCGACAAAGAGCAGGATCGGGCTCTTACTATCCGGGCGAAGCTTGACAACGGCAAGCGATTCGAGAATCCGTTCCTTGATATCCTCGAGGCCGTAGTGGTCCTCATCGAGGACCTTTCTTGCCTCACTAAGGTCGAGTTTTTCCAGGCCTGACTTACGCCAAGGCAATTCGAGTATATATTCGAGATACGTTCGAATGACGTGATAATCGGGGGCCGCCTGAGGCAGGGCCTCCATTCGCTTCAGTTCACGTTCGGCCTCCTTACGCACGTCATCAGGCAGATCGGCCTCCTCAAGGCGTGTCCGCAGTTGGCCGGCCTCTGCCTGCTCACCTGATTCGTCCTCGCCGAGTTCCTTCTGGATCGCCTTCATCTGCTGCCGAAGCACGTAATCACGCTGCGATTTGTCCATCTCCTGCTGAGCTTCGGTCGCGATCTTCGACCGGATCTGCATGATCTCAAGCTCGCGGGCAAGGGCTGCATGCGTTAGAGTTAGCAGGCCGTCAACGGTAGATGATTCGAGCATCTTCTGCTCGGTCTCGGTCCCCAGATCGAGCACGGAGGCGAGAAAATACGCCAGCTGGACAGGATCTTCCTGCGAGATGACAGCGACGCGGATCTCAGGCGGGACCTGCGGCAGGAGGGCAAGGGCCTCCTGGATCATCCCGTGGATGTTGCGCTTGAGGGCCTCGATCTCCTCCTCATCGACACGCCGCAGGTCATCAAGCACATGGATCTTTGCTTTCAGGTAGGGCTGTTCGGCCGTCCACTCGATGACCTCAAAGCGGCGCATTCCCTGAACGATGAGCTGCATCACATCGTCGGTGCGCATCATTCGCTTGATGTTGACAAGCGTCCCGACCGTGTAGATGTCGGCCGGTTTTGCATCGTCGCCGGTCACATTCTCGGACTTGGTCGTTATGCAGGCGAGCAGCTTCTCTTCAGTCGCAAGCGACGATTCAACAGCCTTGGTCGAGCGTTCACGGCCAACAGCAAGCGGCACGACCGTGTCGGGAAACAGGGTCGTATTCTGCAAGGGCAGTATCGCGATCTCGAGCTGTTCGGGCAGCCTGATCTCTTGGGTCTTGAACTGCTGGTCCTGAACTTCGTCCGCCATTATTCACCCTTCCTGAGCGTAATGATCAGTAGCCCATTCTCGAATTCATGCTCAACCCTTGCGTTGTCGATCGCCGCGGGAAACCTGAGCGTCTTTTCGAAATTGCTGTATGTGATCTCCATCTGCTGATATTGGGCGCCCGCGGCGCAGCTCCGATCTCGTCGACAGCCTGCGATATACAGGACGTTTCCCTGAATATCGATCTCGATATCCTCGGCCGATACACCGGCCAATTCGACCTTCACGACCCAGCCGTCCGGCGTCTGAAATACGTCCGCCGCCGGATACCAAAGCTGGCCGCTGCGCACGTTCTTTGACGAGCCGACGAACTCAAAATGTCTATTGAACGATCTCGCCAATTAGCGTTTTCCCCAGAATGCCGCGCCGCTCGAAATCTCCTCGAGCGTAGCAGCGATCTCCGCCTCGTCTTCCATGCTTAAGGCCACGTCCGCAACCGCGATGATTCCGGCAAGCGAACCGTCCGACATCACGACAGGGATGCGCCTCACCTGTTTGTCGCCCATCAGCCGGATCGCTTCAAATGCAAAATCATCCGGGCCCGCGGTAAACAATTCTTTCGTCATTACCTGTGAGATCGGGGCGTCGCCTGAGATGCCGTCGGCAACAGCCCTGACGACCATGTCTCGGTCGGTAACGATGCCGATGAGCCGGCCTTCATCAACTATCGGGACGGCGCCGACATCGCCGCTGCGCATAATACCGGCAACGTCTCGCAGCGTAGCCCGCGGCCCCGCCGTGTGAACACTCGTTGTCATTATCTCGCTGCATCGAAGCCGCGAAACGACAGCACTACCGCTCTCGGTCATGCTTTCATTCTGTTCGACCATCGTAAATAAAGCAAGAAGTTCTAACCAGGCAGCGACACACATGCACACCGAGATCTCTTCGATCTGTGTGTATAGGCGTTTATCTGCAGCTTAATTCTTCTTCTCGGTCATCGAGATCATTCGATCAAGCGCTACTTTGGCGTAGTGCTTGGTCTCGCCATCAACGACGATCTCATTGACGACATTCCCGTCAACGAGATTGTCTAATGCCCAGGCGAGGTTTTGCGGCGCGATGCGATACATCGTCGCGCACATGCAGAGGTCTGGAGCGAGCAGGTGAATTTCCTTGTCAGGGAACCGCTGTGCGAGGCGAGTGACCAGATTCACCTCGGTCCCGATTGCCCACTTTGAGCCCGCAGGCGACTCTTCGACCGTTCTGATAATGAACGACGTCGAGCCGTTAAGATCACTTTTTTCGACGACCTCACGCGTGCATTCAGGATGCACCAGCACCTTTACGCCGGGTATTTCGTCACGCACCTTATCGACATGCCAATCCTTAAAGCGTCCGTGAACCGAACAATGTCCGCGCCAAAGGATCAGCTTCGCTTCCCTAAGCTCGTCGGCCGTATTGCCGCCAAGCTCCTCGTGCGGATTCCACAGGGCCATCTTGTCGAGGGGAATACCAAAGTTAGCTCCCGTATTGCGGCCTAAATGCTGGTCAGGGAAGAAGAACATCTTGTCGAACTCTTGCAGATAGATGTCGAAGAGCGGGATCGCATTCGACGACGTGCAGACGACGCCCTCATTCCGGCCACAAAACGCCTTGATCGCCGCCGTCGAGTTCATGTACGTGATCGGCGCCACGCGTTGATCCAAAACGCCGATCTCGCCCAGTTGCTCCCAGGCATCCTCGACCTGGTCGATCGACGCCATATCGGCCATTGAGCAGCCCGCACCCATATCGGGAAGTATGACGCGCTGCGAGGGCTTACCGAGAATGTCGGCCGACTCGGCCATGAAATGAACGCCGCAGAACACGATAAAATCAGCATCCGTTCGCGACGCCATCACCGACAACTGGTAGCTGTCGCCCGTCAGGTCGGCATGGCGGACAATGTCGTCCCGTTGATAATGGTGGCCCAAAATCACCACTCGACGACCAAGCACCTCACGTGCTGACTCGATCGTCTCCTCGATCTCCGCATCGCTCATGGCGACGAAATCATCGAGTGTTCTCGCTTGCTCGGCAACCGTTGACATTAGAAAAATGATGTCACTTTGGCCGGGTATGCGCAACCCGCCGCTTTATGGGAAATGCTTCGGCAAGTAACGAAGATTGGAACCGGTTTAGGCGACGCCGGCAAGCCTTTCGATGAAGAGAATGATTGCGTACGACACGGCGGCGATGGCGGCGGCGGCGGGGATCGTCAGGACCCATGCCCAGACGATACGGCCGGCGACGCCCCATTTGACGGCAGAGAAGCGCTTTGCCGAGCCGACACCGACGATCGAACCGGTGATCGTGTGAGTGGTGGAAACCGGAATGCCAAATGCCGTTGCTCCAAACAGGGTCATGGCCCCCGCGGTCTCAGCGCAAAAGCCGCCGACCGGCTGAAGCTTCACGATCTTTGTCCCCATGGTCTTAACGATCCGCCACCCGCCGGACAGTGTGCCGAGCGCAATCGCCGCGCAGGCCGCAACCTCGACCCAAAGAGGCACATCGGGCAACTTGCCGGCAGGGGTCAATTGAAGGAAGCCCCCGGCGACGAGGGCAATGGTAATGATGCCCATGGTCTTTTGCGCGTCATTGCCACCGTGACCCAGCGAATACGCGGCTGCCGAAAAAAGCTGACCGAAGCGAAAAATGCGGTCAACACGATTGACCGAGACACGGTGAAATATCCAGTAAACCAGGACCATCAGCGTAAAGCCGAGCAGCATGCCGATAAGCGGCGAGCAAACAATAAAGATCAGCGTCTTGATCCAGCCTTCTGCTTTGAGGACCATCTGCGCGCTGCCAAAGCCAAAATGCCATCCGTAGGAGATGATAGCCGCACCCGCATAGGCACCGACCAATGCATGCGAGCTCGATGTGGGAAGCCCTAGATACCAGGTGATCAGGTTCCAGATGATCGCCCCGATCACACCGGCAAGGAGAACAAAGAGCTGGTCACCCGCAGGTATCACCGCAATATTGACCATGTCGCCGCCAACGGTCTTTGCAACCGCCGTCCCAAAAACGACAACTGCAATGAAATTAAAGAAAGCGGCCATCGCGACCGCGGCCCCCGGGCTGAGAACCCTGGTTGCCACAACGGTCGCGATCGAATTAGCCGCGTCGTGAAAGCCGTTCACATAGTCAAATGCGAGCGCGACAATGATGATGAGGACGACGAGGGCAAATGAGGCGGTTTGGGTATCCACTGATCAGTTGTGTTTCAGGACTATCGACTCAATGATGTTTGCCACGCTCTCGCACCTGTCGGTGGCGTTTTCGAGTATCTCGTAGAGTTCTTTGAGCTTGATGATCGTCAGAGGATCGCCGGGATTTTTGAATAATTCTCCTATAGACTTGAAGTAGACCTCATCCGCGTCGTTCTCAAACCTCTGTATCTCCAGCAGATGGCGGCTCATGCCCTTCCCATCTTTTAGGAGCACGACGGCAGAATGTATCTCATGCGATTGCTTGTTGATGATACGGGCAAGGTCGACGATATGTTCGTTCACCTCGTGGACATTGTAGATCACGGTCGCCCGCGCCGCCGCATCGATATAGTCGCAGACATCATCGAGGGCCACTGACAACGTATAGATATCCTCACGATCGAATGGCGTGATAAAGGACTTGTTCAACCGCGTCGTGATCGTATGTGTAAGCTCGTCACACTCATGCTCGATGTTCTTTACCCGTTTTGAGGCCGATTCGAACTCAGCGAACGGGCCCTCGAGCATGTCCAGAAGAGCGCGAGACGCCTCCTGGATCTTCTCAGCCATTTGAATAAAAAGGCTAAAATACTGGTCCTCGCGCGGAAGTAAGCTAAATCCCATATTCTATGGTCTCCGGTAACAGGCTATCGATGATGAAAGACAAATATATTAGACCACACAAACATTTGTCTAATCGCCCGATCCGTTATGCAAAACGACGCATATGTTTTTGAGCAAACCGGCACCGATGGGCGCTTCATCCTAGCAACCGGCCTCGATTCGACTTATAATCGACCAAACTTTTGCGGAGGAAAATATGACGGGATCGCTCATTAGCAGGCAGTTCGCGGCCGGCGCCTTGGCCTTAGCCCTTTTGCTCACGCCTGTAGCTGCAAGCGCTCAGGTCGCCGACATTAAGGCGCCAAAGAACAAGTACAAGGTCTCAGAGGACGTAAAGCTGGGGAACGATGCTGCCCGCGAGATCGAAGCTAAATTTCCCTTCGTTAACGACCACGAGGCCAGTCAGTATGTGTCGCGAGTCGGTGAGAACCTTGTACGCCGGATGCCGTCGCAGTTCCGCAGACCTGAATTTGCTTACCGGTTCAAGATCGTGAATGCGAGCGACCTCAACGCCTTTGCGCTGCCCGGCGGCCCGATGTATGTAAATCGAGGCATGATCGAAAAGGCCCGCAACGAAGGTGAAATGGCGGGCGTCATGGCGCACGAGATCAGCCATGTCGCCCTGCGTCACGCTACGGCGCAGGCGACCAAACAGTCGAGTTGGAAGAACACGCTAGGCATGCTCGGTATGATCATCGGCGGTGCCGTCCTGGCGGGCGATGCAGGTGCCCAACTCGGTATGCTCGGGGCCGCCGCCTGGATGACGAAATACAGCCGCGAGTATGAGACCCAGGCAGACCAATTAGGCGCACAGATCATGGCTGATGCCGGATATGATCCCCGCGATCTGGCAAATGTGTTCCGAACGATCGCCGCCGAGAATCGCGGCGGCGCACCTGAATGGCTCTCAAGCCATCCGGATCCCGGCAACCGCTTCGATAAGATCAACCGAATGGCAGAGACACTGAGGATCGGGCCGCCTCCGCCGCGATTTCCACCGGGATTCGCTCAGGTCCAGGCACGGCTGCGGTCTATGCCGCCGGCAAAAACGATGGCCCAGATCGAGAAGGAATCTCAGGGACAGGGAGCACCGAACCCGACGGCGGGCGGAGGTTATCGCCAAAATGTTCCATATCCGTCCAGTCGAACGCGGCAGTACACGAGCTTGAACTGGATGCGCGTCAGCGTACCAAGCAACTGGCGCGATTTCACGGGCGGCGACAGTGTTCAGTTCGCACCCGATGGGGCCTATGGTGACCAGGGCATTACACACGGTGCCATGATCGGTCTGTATAAGGGTGATGAATACAGCTTCGATGTAGGGGCCAACAGCTACTTGAATGAGGTTCTGCAGGCAAATTCATATCTAAGTGTTCGCAGCCGATACTCCCGCACCACGGTCGCGGGACACTCGGGTTATATGGCGACGCTCGCAGGCCGCTCACCGATCACCGGGCGGACAGAGATCGTCAATATCTTCGTTGCGAGGTTCAGAGGCGAACTGATCGTGTATGCGACAACGGTTGCGCCCGAGGATGAGTCGGGCAGTTACAATTATGCGTTTCGCTCGATGCTGGATTCGCTGCGTCTCTACGATCAGAACCAATAGCTGTGTTAGTCTCTGTCTCATGCCGGCCGTGAAATGTCCGCAATGCGGAGTTGAAACTGAGTACCGGGGCAATGAGTTTCGCCCGTTTTGTTCCGAGCGGTGCAAGCTCCTCGACTTTGGTGCCTGGGCGGATGAGCAATACGCCTTGCCCGACGAGTCGTCAGGCCTCACCGAAGAAGAGATCGGGTTGATCGAAGGCAAGTTGCGATGACACCTTTCTTATTCGATATGGCTCCGGTTGGCGGCCTGATCGGTGCCGCCGCAGGGGTTGCCTTCTTTCTCATCGCGGCTGCGGCCGCCGCTTTTGCTTTCTTCTTTCTTAGAAGATCCTTAAAGATGGCCGTCCGTCTCGGTGTCGTCGCGGCGATCCTCATCGTCGCCGTCTTGGGCGGGCTTGCCTTGATGTATCTTGGCTATCTTAGCTCCGAACGCCCCCGGCCCGGCCCACCACCGCACATCCGCACTCGCTAAGGCCTGTGACATGACCGCTGAACGGAGAGTCCAAAAGCCTGCCCTTTGGCGTCGATATTTCACGCTGCCACGCAATGTTGTTGCGCTCAGCTCGGTCGCTCTGCTGAATGATGTATCGAGTGAGATAATCTATCCGCTGCTACCAGCCTTTCTCGCTCTGTCGCTCGGCGCATCACCATTCGCGATCGGTATGATCGAGGGCTTTGCCGAATCGATAGCGAGCATCCTCAAACTCATCTCGGGTTGGCTTAGTGACCGTACCGGAAAACGCAAACTTCCGGTCCTCGCGGGCTATGCTTTGGCAGCCGTCATGCGGCCGGCTCTCGGCTTCGTCGCCACCTGGCCTCAGGTGCTTGCGGTGAGGATCATCGACCGCGTCGGTAAGGGTATTCGCGGCGCACCGCGCGATGCACTGATCGCTGAGAGTGTTGATGCGAGAGAACGGGGATTCGCGTTCGGATTTAATCGCTCGGCTGACCATCTTGGCGCGGTCATTGGTCCGGCCGTCGGATTCGTCCTTCTATGGTTGTTCGCAGCGAATTCGCAAATGCCGACCGTTGGTGAATACCAATGGGTCTTCCTCCTCGCATCTGTGCCTGTGATCGCAGGCCTCATCATAGTTGTTTTTCTCGTAAGCGAGAGGCCCCACGATGTATCTAGGCCCGGTGACGCACCTCATCTATCACTAATGGGCTTTGATGGTAATTTCAAACGTTTCTTGATCGTCATCGCCCTATTCACACTCTCAAATTCTACCGATGCCTTCCTGCTGCTGCGTGCGGCCGACGCGGGCGTCTCGCCCGTGATGCTGCCATTGCTGTGGATGGCGTTGAATATCAGTAAGGTCGTTTTTTCGCTGATCGGCGGTGACCTGTCCGATGGGTTGGGGCGAAAGCCCCTTATAGTCGGTGGTTGGTCGGTCTATGCGTGCGTCTATGCCGGTTTTGCCTTCGTGGACTCTGCATGGCAGGGCTGGGCCCTCTTCATTATCTACGGCGCATATTTCGGAATGACCGAAGGTGTGGAAAAAGCGTTTGTCGCCGATATGGTGCCAGATTCAAAGCGCGGAACGGCGTACGGCCTCTATAATCTCGCATACGGGATCACGGTCTTTCCCGCGTCGCTGCTGTTTGGATTCGTCTGGACCCAATGGGGACCGACAACTGCGTTTCTCGCCAGCGCGTCTGTCTCGATCCTCGCGATATTTCTGCTGCTGACTGTCCGCTCGCCGAACATTCACACTGACAAGATCGTATCCGATACGTCACTTTTGTGATAAAAGGAAAGTGTTATGGGCGACTTGAAAGAGACATTTAGCAGCTGGACAAAGAAAGCGAGCGAAAAGCTCGACGAGATCGATTCGCAATACGGCATTAAGGACAAGATCGAGGGCGGGGCAAAAAGTTTGGTCGACGCCGCCAAGACCGGAGCCGATTACATCAAGACCGAGGCCGAAAAGTCCGACCTCGGCCGCCGTGCGGTCAAGGTCACAGAGGACGCTGCGAATCTCGCCGGCGAAGCTGCAAAGTCGGCTTGGAATGCCAGTGAGCCTGCCCGCGAAGCCGCAACCGATGTCGGCTCAAAGGCCGGCGGTGTGGTCGTAGATACGGCCGAAAAGGCTACGGACTTTGTCGGCAACGCCGCGGACACCGTCAGCACCAATGCAAAACGCGTGGCGAGGGTCGTCGGCTTCGGATCTAGCATCTCGACGACGCTGGATTCCGGGTTAAAGTCGGCAAAGAAGGCGGCCGAATGGGCAAAGGAAGATCCGATACGGGCCGCGACGACCGGCGTTTCGATGGCCATCGGTGCGGGTCTTGGAGTTGTCTTCACAGGCTTGAGTTCGCACTGGCTGCTCAATTCTGCGATTCCGACGTTTACGGTCAAAAAACTCGCCGACAGCTTTAACGGTTATCTAAGACGCCGCGAAGAGTTGATCGACAAAGGCGCGCTGAATCAGGCCGACGCCGAACGCATCGCTTTCGAACGCGACATCGCCAAACGCATAGGCGCACCGCTACTCGGCGCATTCTCGTTCGCGTCCGGTGCGGTGATGATGACCAACATATTCGACGCGGGCAACGTCACGGGCTTTCCGATCGGCAACATCATTGGCGGCAACCCGCTGCTCGAGGGCGTGTGGTTCTTTGGCAACGGAATGGTGTGCCTTAAGACGAGCTACGATTTCTTTATGATCGCCCTCGACGGCGACGAGGACGTCGAACGGATGGTCACCGAGATCAAAGGCCTGCTGCCGCAGGCGGCAAACTGAAAACTGATAACGGAGAACGGATAACCGCCGCATCGTTTTCCGTTCTCAGTTCTCCGTTTTCAGTTTTCTTTTTAGTTGATCTGGATCGGAAACGGAACAAAACACAAGATAAAGATGATCAGCGTAAGGAAGGCCACAGCCTTCCTTTTTGCATCAAGCGGCGTCATGTCCCACGGCTGCGGGTGGCGGATGCGCATCATCACGGCGAGGATCAACGCGATCAAAAAACCACTCGGGCTATTGAAAAAGTAGAATCCGACGATCGACAGCGTCGCCATCACCGCAAACGCTATCCGGCCCGTCCAGTAATGCACCTTCTCGCCCAGCACCGCATAGATCGCGTGCCCGCCGTCGAGCTGGCCTGACGGGATGAGGTTAAGGGCCGTCACGAGCAGGCCCACCCAAGCCGCAAAATAGAATGCGTTACCGACACCAAGCTGAAGGTCGATCCCGAACAGCATTGACAAAAACCGCATTAGCAGAGGATCCGTAAAGGTAAGCATCCCTTGCCTGTCAGCAAGCTGATCAGGCGGTATCGTCTGCATGGTCGCAAGACCGATCAAGGCGATCGGTATCAGGGCGATAAAGCCGGCGATCGGCCCGGCCACGCCGATGTCAAATACGGCCCGCCTCGACGGCATCGGCGAGAGTATCTTGATAAATGCTCCGAACGTCCCGGCCGGCCCGAGCATCGGCGGCGTCGGAATAAAGAATGGCAGTGTCGCGTCAACGCGATAGATGCGGCACGCAACATAATGGCCCATCTCGTGACTGATCAGGATGAACAACAGCGACAGTGAAAAGCTTAGGCCGTGTCTCAAAAGCTCCCAATTGCCGAGGATCATCTGGAAGGCCGTCCAGATCATCACAAGATATCTCACCGGCAGCGACGCCAGAAAACTAAAGAACTCCGACGCTGTCTGCGGATCGTCGGCCGGAAACATATCGATTGGGCCGAATGGAAACATCGTCCCTGCAATGGTCGCCGTGCAGAGCGTGGCCAACAACAGGAGCAAGTGCCTCGCGTAAGTGCGTTTCGTGGGTCTTAGAACTGGACGATCACGGTAGAGAGCGTCGAGAGATTCCGGTTCGGTCATCTAAGCAAAGAATCGCAGAACCGCAAGGCTGGCCGCAACCTCGCGCTTCTGCGATGCAAGAATACTATGATCAGCTTATCCTACGGTCTTGGCCGAAAGCTCCTTGCCCGGCTTGAACCTGATGGTCTTGCCTGCCGGTATCGGCACCTCGGTGCCGGTCCGCGGATTGCGGCCGACGCCGCGCTTGCGCGCCTTTACGACAAAGACGCCGAAGCCGCGCAGCTCGATCCGATTTCCCTTGGCCAGGGCCTCTTTCATCGCCTCAAAAAGCGAATCCACAACCTGCTCGGCCTTCTGTTTTGGCACGCCCGTTCGGTCCGCGACCAGATTGACGATATCCAGTTTGATCATACTTCCTCCTGTCGGTCGGAAACTGAGGTGAGAAAACCTAAGTAAAGCGTGCTATGAATAATAGTCCTCTAAATTCGTATCTGTCAAGAAGTTATCTCAAATGAGCCAACTATCCGATTTTTCCTTAGTCGCCGACCCCGAACGGTGCTAGAATCGCTTCGTAGAATGAAGTAAGGGGACATGACCTATGCGTTGGAGAGATCAGCGGCAGAGCACAAATATCGAGGATCGACGCGGCCTCGGCGGCCCGGCAATGATCGGTGGAGGCGGCCTCGGCGTCCTTGTCATCGCACTGGCGATCTATCTGTGCGGCGGTGATCCGAGCCAGTTCATCAATCAAGGCGGTCCATCCGGTGGTGAGGTTCCGCCGCCCGGCCAGGCGGCGAACAAGGCCGTGACGCAGGACGAACAGCGGCAGTTCGTCGGCGCCATTATGGGCAATCTCGAGGACGGCTGGCGACGCATTCTGCCTGAACAGAATCCGCGTGTCCGGTATCAGGACCCAAAGTTAGTGCTGTTCACAGGCCAGGTATCGTCCGCCTGTGGTTACGCAACCGCGGCGAGCGGCCCGTTCTATTGTCCCGGCGACCACAACCTGTATCTTGATTTTGCGTTCTTCGATGAACTCAAGCGAGAGTTCAAAGCCCCGGGAGATTTCGCCCAGGCCTACGTTATCGCTCATGAATTCGGTCATCATATCCAGAATCTCACCGGCATCATGGACCGCGTCCAGAGCGCCGGCCAGAATAACCGGCTCTCAGTCGCCCTGGAACTTCAGGCTGACTGCTACGCCGGCGTCTGGGCGAACTTTACCGCCAAGCAAAACCGCATCGAGACCGGCGATGCGGAAGAGGCAATCCGCGCCGCGGCAGCCGTCGGCGACGATATGATCCAACGACGCACACAAGGCTACGTCGTTCCTGATTCGTTCACCCACGGCTCGTCCAAGCAACGCATCGAGTGGTTCACCCGCGGGGCTCAGTCCGGGGACATGCGGCGGTGTGAGACGTTCAGATAAACGCATCTGCACCAGATGATGTAAACTGGCTAACATTAGAGGAGGACTTTCATGGCGACAACATACGTTACCTGCCCCAATTGCCGATCACAGAACCTGGCCGGCACGGGTCTTTGCACAAATTGCGGCACATCGCTTCCACAGGTCGGCATGCCGATCCAGCAGATGCACGGACAAAAGCTGCCGGGGGCCGACAAGAAGATCGCTGCCGGGATATGTGGGCTATTGCTCGGTGGATTTGGCGTCCATAAGTTTATCCTCGGCTATCAGAACGAGGGTATTATCATGCTGTCGGCATATCTCATCGGCCTCGTGATTACATTCATCACATGTGGTGTCGGAGTATTCATTCCGATGGCCGTGAGCATCGTCGGCCTCGTTGAAGGGATAATGTATCTGACCAAATCAGATGAGGAGTTCGTCCGCACTTACGTTCAAAACAAGAAACCTTGGTTCTAGGTTAGCAAGTATTGTTCACGGGCATCATTGAAGAGCTAGGCTCGGTCGCGTCACTTACGCCGTTACCGGCTGGAGCGCGTCTGCATGTCGCGGCAAGCATCGTCACAAGCGATCTCGCGAATGGCGATTCCGTCGCCGTCAACGGCGTCTGCCTGACCGCCCTCGATGTTTCGCCGGGATCGTTTTCAGCAGACGTCTCGCCTGAGACATTAGATCGAACAACGCTCGGCACCCTAAAGGCAGGTTCCCCCGTCAATCTCGAACGAGCGATGCTGCCGACGACCCGCTTCAGCGGCCACATCGTCCAGGGCCACGTTGACGGTCGCGGGACATTCATCTCGGCCACCGCCGACGGCGATTACTGGACCGTGCGGATCGGCTTTCCACCTGAATTCGCCCGCTACTTCGTTCACAAAGGCTCCGTCGCCGTCGAAGGCATCAGCCTCACCATCGCCTCGCTCGCCGACGACCACTTCGACATCGCGGTCATCCCAAAAACGTGGCAATCGACCAATCTCGCATCACTCACGCCCGGCGACCAAGTTAATCTCGAAACCGATGTGATCGCAAAATACATAGAGCAGATGATAAAGCCAGAAAAGGGTGCCGCGTTTGGGCACCCTTCTCAATTCCTGTGAAAGCAGACTACTTCGCTCCGCCGGAGAGTTTTCCGATGAGGGTGAAGAGCGGTAGGTACATCGAGATGACGATCGATCCTATCGTTACGCCGAGGAAGGCGATCAGGACCGGTTCGATCATCGCGAGGAGGTCGGCTATCGCCGTATCGACCTCATCTTCGTAGAAATCGGCGATCTTGGAGAGCATCGCGTCGAGTGCGCCGGTCTGTTCGCCGACGCCGACCATCTGGCCGACCATGTGCGGAAAGACGTCGGTTGCCTTGAGCGGATCGACAAAGTTCTCACCACGCTCTACGCCCGCACGGACCTTGAGGATCGCGTCCTCGACCAGCACGTTACCGGCCGTTTTGGCGGTGATATCAAGCGACTGCAGAATAGGCACGCCGGATGAGAGCAGCGTTGAAAGGATCCGTGAGAAACGTGCAACCGCTATCTTTCGGATGATCGGACCAAAGATGGGCAGCTTTAGTAAAAGTTTGTCGATCTGCCAGCGGCCCTTTGGGGTCCTGTAATAGAATCGAAGCCCGACGCCTGACGCTATCAATGTGACCAGCGTTGCGAGGCCGCCCCACCCGGCGAGAAACCCGCTTATTCCCATCACGATGCGTGTCGGCAGAGGCAACGCTTCGCCCGGCCCCAAGAGGCCAAGGAATATCTGCTCAAACTGCGGGATCACTACGATCATGATGACCGCTATCGCTCCAATGGCGACCGCTACGACGGCGGCCGGATAGATCGATGCCGAGACGATGCTTCGCTTGAGTTTGACGACCTTCTCGATGAGCGTCGCGAGACGCTGGAGGATCAGGTCGAGCACACCGCCAGTTTCACCGGCCTCGACCATATGCGTGTAGAGATTGTCGAATACCTTAGGATGGCGTTCGAGCGCGGCAAAGAGCGTGGAGCCTTCTTCCACGTTCTGCCTTACCTGTCGGAGCACGTCCTTAAAGAAAGCGTTCTGCTGCTGCTCGGCGAGGATGTCGAGACACTGCACAAGCGGCAGTCCGGCATCGATCATTACCGAAAATTGCCGCGTAAAGACAGCCAATTCCTTGGCCTTGACCTTCTTGCGGCGTCCCAGCTTCGGGATCGATATCTCGCGGCCCTTCTCTGACGCCTGCGTCACGATGATCTGTTCGCGCCTGAGCAAAGCACGCAGTTCGTCCTGACTTGCTGCATCGCGTTCGCCCGCGATCAGTTCGTTGAGCCGATTTCTTCCCTTAAATACAAATGTTGGCATGGTTACTCCGTAATTGAGAATTGATTAGGGTCGCGGGCGTTCACCGATCGGGCGGCCCTGTGCGTAAGGGCTGCCGGCGGTGTGTGGGGCATTGGGCCTGACTCGGCCGCCGTAGGCATCGTTGAGGCCGCTGCCGCGTTCGATCAGCTCTTTTAGCTCGTCAGGATTTGACGAACGCTGCATGGCGACCTCAAGCGTGATCTGCCGCTTGTGGTAGAGCGTCGCTAACGACTGGTTAAAGGTCTGCATCCCAAACTTGTCCTGGCCGGTCTGCATCATCGAGTAGATCTGGTGGATCTTGTCCTCGCGTATGAGATTGCGGATGGCGGAATTTGGGACCAGAATTTCCAGTGCCATGCATCGGCCGTCGCCCGAGGCCTTTGGCAGCAGGGCCTGGCACATGATGCCTTCGAGCACGAGGGAAAGCTGCGTTCTGACTTGTGCCTGCTGCTCGGCCGGAAAGACGTCGATGATGCGGTTGATAGTCGAGTAGGCCGAATTTGTGTGCAGCGTCGCAAATGTCAGGTGGCCCGTTTCGGCAATACGGAGTGCCATCTCGATCGTCTCGAGATCCCGCATTTCGCCTACAAGCACCACGTCCGGATCCTGGCGGAGAGCCGTTCTCAAGGCCGCACCAAACGAATGCGTATCGGCAGCGACCTCGCGTTGATTAACTACGCAGTTCTTGTGGTTATGGAGGAATTCGATCGGATCCTCGATCGTCAGAATGTGATCGTGACGGTCGATATTGATCTTGTCCACCATCGACGCGAGCGTCGTAGACTTACCCGAACCGGTGGGCCCGGTGACAAGGATCAACCCACGCGGCTTCTTGCACATATCGGACACGACCGAGGGAAGACCGAGCGCGTCAAACGTCTTGATCTCGTAGGGAATCGCACGGAACACAGCGCCGACGGCACCTTTCTGATTGAACAGATTGGCACGGAACCGCGACATTCCCTTCAGGCCGAACGAGAAGTCGAGTTCCAGATTTTCCTCAAATCGGTGCTTCTGCGCGTCCGTAAGCACGGAATATGCGAGGCGTTTCGTGTCGGACGGTGTCAGCGCCGCGTAGCCCGGCAATGGGGAGAGGTGGCCGTGGACACGCACCTGCGGTGCGGAGTTCGTCGAGAGGTGCAGGTCGGATCCGCCCATCTCGGTCATTTTCCGAAGCAGGTCGGGCAGTGTGATGCCTGAATCGGCGGCTGATGGTTCGTGGTTCATAAGTTTAAAGTGGGAGCGGCCTCTGGTTAGTTAGACGCCCGCTGGGTCGAGCGGACACGTGATTTGAGAGAGTTGATCACCTTCTCCGATTCGTCGGCCAGCCGTTCGGCCTCCTGCATCGGCGAATTGGTTGCGACGCTGTAGATCTTGCCTTCAACCTCGGTGAAATAGAACATACGCGACTGCACCTGGCCGTTGCGTGCCTGTGATTGTGCTACGACGACGTAAACGGACTGGCCGGCGACGTCCTTTTGGTAGTCATTGACGACCCAGCCATTCTCGCGGATCATGCGGTCGATCACATCACGCCTCAGGGCGGTCGTGGCAACGCCGCCGACGGACTTGCGATCATACGCTCCGGGCATTAGGGCCGGACCGACAACTGAGATAGATGCCGAACCAACCTGAGCACCCGAAGAATTGTCAACGCGAAACTGAAGTTCGGCCGGTGAAACGGTCGCCTGACGCCATCCCGCCGGTGCCGGGTCGCCGGACGGCAGGACAGTTTGGGGCGAAGCGTCGGGTTTGTACACCTTGGTTCCAGTCGAACGCCCTGAATCCCGTGTGCGCGACGGCTGCGTCGATCGGGCCTTGGCCAGACGAAGCTGCCGCAAACGAAGTGCGCGCCTTTTCTTTGCTCGGAGCTTCTTTCTCCGCTCCTGGGCTCGATAGAGCTGCCACCAGCGCTTGGAATACTTCTTGACGCCGCGCCAGTATCTTTTCTTTTTCTTTGGCTTGCGCTGCCCGGCCTCAGCTAGTTCGGTCGCGAGCGGAATGATCGTCGCTCCACCGATCAAAAGTGCCAATGATAATGCGATTGACCTGAACAACATATTTCCTCCAGACTTCCTATAGGACGGTTTCTTTCACGACCTCCTCAATGGTCGTAATGCCTTCGCGTATCTTGCACAGGCCAGATTCGCGAAGCGTTATCATCCCGAGTTCTATCGCTTTTCTCCGTAATTCCATTGCGCTTGCGCCAATGATAATGAGTTCGCGGAGTTCGTCCGTGATCTCCATAACCTCGTATAGGCCAACTCGGCCTTTGAACCCCGTATTATTACAAGTCGCACAACCGCGACCCTTGTAGAGCTTGAGCGACGAGGCCTCATCCTTGTTGAAACCGATCTCGACGAGGCCTTCGACCGGCACGTGATAATCCTCTTTGCATTCGCTGCAGATCCGGCGGATCAGCCGCTGCGCCTGAATGATGTTGACCGATGTCGCAACGAGAAACGGCTCGATGCCCATGTTCACAAGTCGAGAGACGGTCGATGGTGCATCATTCGTGTGCAGCGTGGAAAGCACAAGGTGGCCCGTCAATGCAGCCTTGATCGCGATCTCAGCAGTCTCAAAATCACGTATCTCGCCGACTAGCACGATGTTCGGATCCTGACGCAGGAACGATCGGAGCGCAGCAGCAAAATTCAGCCCGATCTGTTCCTTCATCTGGACCTGGTTGATGCCCTGAAGGTTAAATTCGACCGGGTCCTCGGCCGTCATGATATTGGTCTCAGACGTATTCAGCGACTGCAGCGCCGAATAAAGCGTGTTGGTCTTACCCGAACCGGTTGGCCCGGTGACAAGCACCATGCCGTAAGGATTCGCGATCGCCCGTTTGAATTTTTCGAGGCTTTCCGGCTCAAACCCAAGCTTGGTCATATCGAGCATCAGCTTGTCCTTATCGAGCAAGCGGAGCACGACCTTTTCGCCAAAGAGTGTCGGCAGCGTCGAAACACGAAAATCGAGTTCGCGCGAACGGTTGTCGACCTTGACCTTGATCTTGATGCGTCCGTCCTGCGGCAAGCGCTTCTCGGATATGTCGAGTTTCGACATGATCTTCAATCGCGAGATGAGCGGGTCGCGGATCTTGAGCGGTGGATGCATCACATCGTAGAGGACGCCGTCAATGCGAAACCGAATGCGGAAATCTTTCTCGTACGGCTCGACGTGAATGTCCGACGCCCCTCGGCGAAGACTGTCAACCAGCAGAACATTTACGAGCCGGACGACGGGAGCATCCTCGCTTGCGCGAGCAAGCGCCGCCAGGTCGATCTCCTCATTCTCTTCGACAAGCTCAAAATCCTCACCTTCGTGGTGGTCAAACTGAAACCGATCTAGCGAAACATCCAGATCCGCCGCATTCAGCTTGTCAGCCGTACCAATGGCCGCGCCGCCGTTCAGATGAAGCCCGTTGCTGCCGTTCGTTGCAGCTTTTTCTGCCTCGATCGCGAAGGCAGCATCAAAGATGTCGATCTCGGTAGAGCCACTGTAATACTTGGCTATCGCAAGCTGGATCGATGTCTCAGACGCGATCACCGGTTCGACATTCAGCCCCGTCATGAACTTGATGTCGTCCATCGCAAAGACATTTGTCGGGTCGGCCATCGCCAAGGTCAGCGTTGCACCGACCTTTGATATCGGCAGAACGGAATACTTAATGGCGACGTCTTCGCTGATGAGCTTTATCACCTCACTCTCGATCTGAAAGAGGTCAAGGTTGATCGACGGCACGCCGTATTGCCGTGATAGAACGGCTGTCACGACGTCGTCGGAAATGTAGCCGAGTTTTACGAGATTTGACCCCAAGCGTCCGCCATTAGCACGCTGGTACTCAAGCGTCTCCTTGAGTTGCGCCGACGTGATCAGGTTCTCGCGGACGAGGATCTCTCCAAGCTTTGCTGACATTTAGTTTCGTTATTCTCCAGGAAGCCCGAGTGACAAGGAGCCCGGGAAGGCGTCGTCATCGGGTCAAAATGACAGAAGAGACTCAAGGTCAACGATGCGTTCAACATCGTTGACACTTCATAATACAATGTTAAATTCCGTGATGTCAATCGATAGTTTTGCGTGATCTCAACCGAAGACAGTCGACGCAGATCTATGCAAAATGACCGAATAGCCCTGAAGGTCTAAACAAGCGCATTATGGCTGCCATCCGATCAAAAATTTGTCTTTGCCGGCCATATGTGTTACAAAGACAGGCAACGAACTCCGGAAATAAACTGAATTGGTGAAGGGCATTATGCGGTCGAGCTACCTCAGGCTTGTAGGCACGTTGGCTACCATAGCTGTGGCCTCCATTGCCTTGGTCGCACAGGCTCCTGGTGGAAGACTGTCGGGAAAGGTGCTCGATAAGGACGGAAACCCGATGCCGGGCGTTACAGTCCTTGTCACAGATCAGACCACCTCTGTCGTCATCACAAAAAGAACTGATAAGACTGGCAGCTACACGTTGCGGCTGAGGGCAGGCGCCTACCGAATTACGGCCGGGCCACCCTACGAGGCCAGGTTTGATCGCGGCAAAGCGGCGGAGTATGGCGTTTTTTCAAACATCATCTGTGACGAGTCAAAGAAGGCCTGTCGCACGCTCGAGAATGTCATCATCGACAATGGCGACCGAAAGATCGACTTTGCCGTCGCCGATCCGGCTGCCGAGGCAGCCGCTAAGCCGGGCGAACCAAAACCCGAAGCAAAGGCTGATCGCCGTGAGGCCCGTGACCGATGGCGGTTTGAGTTTCCCGAGTACGACCGTTACGGCGATAAGGGAGCGCGTGGGCGTGATATCCCGTTCCGTCGCGGCAAATGGTACAACCCATACGACCAGAACAAGTTAAAAGGCGACAAGCCGATAATCGGCGACGATATCTTCTTCATTCTGTCGGCCGTCAGCACAACCGCCGTCGAACAGCGACGGACGCCATCAGGGAACAACGTCAGTTCGGCCAACCCTAACAGCAATAACTTTTTTGGACGGCCTGAGAGTTTCTCGTTCAACCAGACGCTTCAGGTCTCGTTTGAGCTATTCAAGGGACAGACCGTGTTCAGGCCGCGCACTTGGGCCATCAAGATATCGCCGACCTTCAGCGTGCCAAACTATCTCAATGCCCGCGAGAACGGGATCGTCAACATCGACGTAAGGCGCGGCACGACACGAACCGATTTTCACGTTTCGCTCGAGGAGGCATTTGGCGAGGTCAAGATCGCCGACACGAACAAGAATTATGATTTCGTGTCGATCAGAGCCGGCATACAGCCATTCAATGCCGACTTTCGTGGGTTTCTGTTTACTGACAATAACCTCGGTGCCCGCATCTTCGGCGGATTCGGCAACAACAAGTATCAGTTCAACGCAGCCTGGTTTCATCAGCTCGAAAAAGACACGAACAGCAACCTGAACGCATTCGAATTTCGCAAACAGAACGTATTCATCGGCAACCTGTTCCGTCAGGATTTCTTGACGAAGGGCTACACTGTCGAACTGATCGGCGCCTATAACGACGACCGCGGCGATATTCATTATGATACAAATGGCTTTCTGGTGCGGCCGGCCCTCGTCGGAAGCGCTCGGCAGCATAACATCAAGGCCGGGTATGTCGGTTTCAATGGTGACGGCCACATCGGCTTGTTAAACCTCTCAAATCATTACTATTTCGCCTTTGGCGAGGACGATTTCAATCCTATAGCCGGCCGCAAGGTCGATGTCAGGGCTCACATGGCAGCCCTTGAAGCATCGCTTGATCGCGATTGGCTGAGGTTTAAGCTTTCGGCGTTCTTTGCATCGGGCGACAGTGACCCGACGGACGATCGGGCCACCGGCTTTGACGCGATCTTGGACGACCCAAATTTTGCCGGTGGACAATTCTCCTATTGGAACCGCCAGGGGATCAGGCTCGTCTCGACCGAGATCGGACTCGTCCAGCCCAACAGCCTGTTGCCGACGCTGCGGTCGAGTAAGACCGAAGGGCAGGCGAACTTCGTTAATCCCGGCATATTTATCTACAACGCCGGTGTCGATGCCGAGTTGACCCAAACGCTGAAGACGGTCTTTAACGCGAACTATTTGCGATTTCATCGGACCGAACCGCTCGAGTACGTGCTGCTTCAGCCCAACGTCCGCAAGGAGATCGGTTATGACCTAAGCCTCGGCGTGATATATAGGCCATTTCTGATAAACAATGTCACCTTCACATTCGGCGGCAGCATGTTCCTTGCAGGAAAGGGCTTCAGGGATATCTATACGAACCGAACGGCAAATTGCCCAGTCCCAAACTTTTGTACGGGAACGGTCGTGAATCCGAGCAAGCCGCAGTATTCGGTATTCAGCCAGATGAAACTGATCTTCTAACGCTATGAGGTTTTCGAAATGAGGACAGCAGCTATCACAAGCGAACGCATGAAACTTGTTATCATGCTGGCCTTTTTGTGCTTCCTGGCAGCAGCACTATGGCGGAATGAAACGCACGCGACGCTCGCCGCCGACCCTCCGGCGGCACCTCGCCAACAGCCGGACGTGCCGGCGAACCTACCGCAACAGACTCAGCTCGAAGGCTGTGTCAAATGCCACAACAATATCGAGCCGATGCATCGATACAACAACCGTGGCGATGTTTTTGACAAGATCGACGCCGAGGGCAAAGATGCGATGGGCCTGACCTGCACATCGTGCCATGGCGGGAATCCGGCCGCCACGACCTCAAAGGATGCTCACGTGCGGCCACGTTATCCAAACGCGTGGGGCTGCAAGGAAAATGGCGAATGCTCAAGCCGCAATCCCGAAAGGACAAACACTCTACTCGCGAAGGAAAGCCGTGAATTCGTTCGATTCATCAATCCGGGTGATTTTCGTGTGGTCGGCCAATCGTGCGGCGAATGTCATTCGGACGAGAACCGTGCGGCGTCGCGCAGCATGATGGCCCACGGTGCGATGCTGTGGGGCGCCGCCCTCTATAACAACAGCGGTTATCACCTGAAGGATGCTCGCTTCGGCGAAAGCTACAGCGAGAACGGCGTATCCCAGTCCCTGCTCGCCGAACCGCCGCCAAGCCATGAGGAGCAGATGAAGAAAGGCCGCCTGCCCTTTCTCGATCCGCTGCCGCGATGGGAACTTTCTCAGCCGGGCAATATCCTTCGCGTATTCGAACGCGGCGGAAAGCGTCGGCTCGAGGTCGGCTTGCCCGACAAGGACGAGGAGAACGGAAAACCCGACAAAGGCCTCAGTCCGCGCGGACTCGGAACGAATAACCGGACCGATCCGGTCTATTTGGGCCTGCAAAAGACCCGCCTACTCGATCCAACTTCAAATTTTCTCGGGACTAACGATCAGGCGGGCGATTACCGCTCGTCAGGCTGCAGCAGTTGTCACGTGGTTTATGCGAACGACACAAGTGCTGTCGCATCAGGCCCGTATGCAGCTAACGGGAATGGAGGCTTTTCGGCCTCGGCCGATGAAAAGATCCCTCGCCGTGAGTCGGGCCATCCGATCAAACACCAGTTCACATCGCAGATACCTACGCAGCAGTGCATGACGTGCCATATGCATCCGGGCACCAACATGGTCGCGACCTACCTCGGCCGCATGTGGTGGGACAACGAATCGGACGGCAAGATGATGTATCCGCAAGACAGGCAGATCGATCCAAGCGAAGCTGATAAGGCCCGGAAACTCGACAAGAATCCCGAGGCCGCCTCGCTCAGAGGGCTGTGGTCTGACTCTGCCTTTCTGGCGAATTCCGGAACGGCTGAGTTCAACAGTAAGCTCTCTCGCGTCCAGTTCGCCGACAGCCATGGGCACGGATGGCTCTTTAAGAATGTCTACAAGAAGGATCGCAAAGGAAATCTCCTAGACGCCAATGACAAGATCGTTCTGCCGGGTGATCCCGAGAAATGGAACAAGGCCGTGCATCTGCAAGACATCCACGCCGAGAAAGGTATGCATTGTGTGGACTGCCACTTCCGGCAGGACAGCCACGGCGACGGTATTCTCTATAATGAACCTCGCGCCGCGATCGAGATAGGCTGCGTGGACTGCCACGGTTCGATCAAAGCGAAGGCAAATGCGATCACAAGCGGCCCGGCAGCGGCAACGCCGTCCAAAGGTGAGCTAAGCCAACGCGAACGAGCTAACAAACCTCTGATAGGCCGCGATCTGACGCGCCTTCGATTCCGCTCGCCGGACGGGCGCCGTCTGCCGGTGCTCGAGGTGCTGACCGCGGCAACGGCCCGTAACAAGAAATGTACCGACGAAAAAGGCGGCCCCGTCGCGCTCAAGGCCGGCGACATCGTCCAGAATGCCATCGTCGAGGCGGGCAAGTGCTGGAAAGTAACCCAGACGATTGATACGGTAACGCCAGGCAACGCGGATTATAACGAGAAGTCTGCCTACGCCAAGACGATGCAGCGTGACAATGCAACATGGGGCGATGCGACGGCCGGTGATGAGCGTCTGGCCCATCGTGACAGCAGCATGACCTGCTACACATGCCACACTGCGTGGGTAACGAGCTGTTTTGGCTGCCATCTCTCGATGGAGGCGAACAGCAAGATGCCGAACAGGCATTTTGAAGGCGGCAATTCGCGCAATTTCACGACGTACAATTTCCAGGTCCTGCGCGACGATATTTTCATGCTTGGCAAAGATGGCACTGTCACCGGGCATCAGGTCGCTCCGGTCGCGTCGCGGTCGGCGATCATGGTGAGCTCCCGCAACCAGAACCGTGAATGGATCTATCACCAGCAGCAGACGATATCCGCAGAGGGCTTTAACGGTCAAGCGTTCAATACGCATGTGCCGCATACGGTCCGCGGAAAAGAAACGCAGACGTGCTCAGATTGTCACGTTTCAAAGGACAACGACAATAACGCGTGGCTCGCCCAGGTGATGCTGCAAGGGACGAACTTTGTTAACTTTATGGGTCGCTACGTTTATGTTGCGGCCGGGCAATCGCTTGAGGCCGTTGCGGTCACCGAACACGAGGAACCGCAGGCTGTATATGGCAGCACGCTCCACAAGCTCGCCTATAAGGACGACTACGAAGATTTCATCCGCGACGGACGTCAGCTCGATGAGGTCTATGAGAACAAAGGTCGGCCTGAGGCCCTGCAGGTACAGGTGCGCGGCGAGTATGCATATGTTGCAGCCGGAAAAGGTGGCCTGCGAATTTATGATGTCGCTCAGATCGATCACAAGGGCTTCTCCGAAAGGATCGTGACCGCTCCGGTGTCTCCGCTCGGTCAGAAGTTTCATGTCGATACAAAGTATGCGACAGCCGTCGCCGCTCCTTCTACACTCGCGGTAGACCCGACGCGGTGGCGAACCGTGCGAAAAGATGATGGCACCCTGACACAGGTCCCGCCGGACGAGGCCATCCGGCTTAATGCCGAGGCTCAGGCAGCCGGCAAACCGTCGCCTGCGGTCAATGAGGAAGGGCCGATCCATCCCTTGTACGGATATCTTTACGTCGCCGACCGTGAGGAGGGCCTGATACTCGTCGGGGCCGGCACGCTCCTCGACGGTGACCCGCGAAACAACTTTCTCAAGCGTGCACTCACCTTTAATCCGAACGGCGCCTTGACGGGAGCTAATAACATCACGCTCGCGGGAAACTTCGCCTACATCACGACCGATCGGGAGCTGGCCATCGTGGATCTTTCTACACCGCTCGAGCCTAAGCTCACCGCACGGGTCGCATTGAATCATCCAAAGGCAATTGCGATCCAATTTCTGTATGCGTTCGTAGTCGACGGCGACGGGTTCAAGGTGGTAGATATCCGTGAACTTCAGTCGAACGGCCGGGCGAGCCTACTCGAGGGCGCTACCGTTCCTCTTCGAGACGCTCACGATGTATATGTCGCCCGCACATACGCATATGTCGCAAATGGGGCCGAGGGCATTGCGATCATCGATATTGAACGGCCAGGGCAGCCAAGACTCGACCAGACGTTCAGTGCGGACGGCACGATCAACGATGCGCATGCCGTCAAGGTCGCGATGACAAATGCCAGCCTGTTCGGATACGTCGCCGATGGGAAGAACGGCCTCAAGGTGCTGCAGTTGACCGACCCTGAGACAATGCCCAATTACGCCGGATTCAGCCCGAGGCCCGAGCCGCGACTGATCGCAACCTTCAAGACGAAGGGTGAAGCCCTCAATATCTCAAAGCCGCTCGACCGAGACCGCGCGGTCGACGAGAGCGGCAATCAGATCGCCGTCTTTGGCCGCCGAGGAGCAAGGCCTTTCAATTTTGAAGAGGTCATGCGGATGCTTCGTACCGATAGCGGAAGCGGAGATTTCTTTACTGTTTCGGACGAGCCAGTCAGGTAGCGGTTATTTGATCGTTATCCCGATCGATTCAAGGAATCGGTTTGGGCGTTCTCCGCCGATCAGAGCAAAGACGCAATCGTTCGGGATGGTCGCGATCTCCTGCTTTGTCCGAACGTGTTCAATTACAACCTCACCTTCGCTCATCTCTTTGATAGCGGCACCGAAGCGTAGATCGATCAGCCCGTCGGTAGCACACTTATATAGCTGTAGCTTATTGCCAAACTTGACGGTTGGGGCGAGTGCTTCGCGCACGAGTAGCGTTACTCGGTTCATGTCCGCATCCGAGCGCGGCGAGATGGCGGAACCGTCACGCACAGCGACGAGATCGACCGCGGCCTCGACGGCGACATTGCCGCCGCCGACTATCACGATGTTACGGCCGCGAAAGACCATCGGATCAGAAAGGCTGTAGATGACCTTGGGCTGCTCTCGGCCATCGATCTTGACCTTCATCTCCTCATTTGGCAGTCGGAGTTTGTTCGGAGCACCGCGGAGGCCGATCGCGATCACGACGCGCCGGGCGGTATAGGTTCGAGAGGTCTTCTCATTGCCCCGCTCGGTCGTTACCGTAAAGTAGTCGCCTTCGGGAGAACGAACCACTGCCTTGCAGCTCTCGTGTTCGTTCACGCGGACGCCTTTGTCGGCGAGGGCTCCAAGCCACACGTCGAGTATGTTCTCTCGCTGGTCGCCGGGGATCTTCGTCGCCAGTTGCTCAGCGACATCCTTCGAGAATTCCGCGACCAACTCATTCTGTCTCGGGAGGAATTGGGATGAGAAGGTTGCTGCCAGATCGCCGGAACCGCTTGACCTCAGAAATTCGGTGATCCTTTTCTTCAGCTCCTTCCCGACCTTTTCGGTCAGTCGCTCTGAGATCTCAGCACGCAGCGAATGTGGAACGTCGGCGATCACGCGAGCGTAAACCGCCGGCGACGCGGAATGGATGATCGCAGCCAGCTGATCCCCGATAGCAGCCAGCCCCCGCTCGTCGTCGGCAACCTCAGTATTGCCGTACTTCGCCTGAGCAAGGCCCAGGCCGGCCACCGGCAGCCCGCCGGACCAGTTCTTAGTGTCAGGCTTAAAGAAAATATACTTGCCTTTCGGATACAAATCGATCGTCGAGAGAATGTTGTTTTGCTCCAGTGCGATATATCGCAAGCCGAGATCCGCTGCTGAGGCTGCGGCCGAAGCGCCACCGGGACCCATGCCGACGATCGCGACATCATACTCAGCCCGAGGCTCGGGAGCGGAATCGGTCAGTTCTGACCTGATATTTTCAACGACCTCGGCACCCTCTTTGACGGCATTCTTGATCAAGGGTACGCCTGATACGTCGCCGATAATGTAGCAGCCCGCAACATTGGTCTCATACGTTGAGCCGTCACGTGTCGGAGTCGGCAGAGAACGGATCTCTTTAGTTGTGTTGATAATGATGCACGCTTTTGGATTGACCGGACACTCGGCCTGACAGGCAGTGTCCTCCATGCACAGATCCGGAGCAACAGCAGCCGCCGTTCCGCCAACGATCGCCAACACATCGTGCGGACAGGCGTCAACGCAAGCCTGACAGCCAATACAGCGTTCGGAAAAGATAACCGGATGCGGATAGTCCGGCCCGCGGTATTTGTCGAGGCCTAGCTCGCCAAGCTCCTCAGGCGTGAGCGTGCGTATTGTGGGTCGAGCCGCGTCGCTGTCGCTCCGCCTGAAGATACCAAACGCACGGGCCGCGTCCTTGGCCAGGACAATGAAACCGACAACGACCGAAACAAGGCCGATACTCAACCAGCCGACGACCGACAGCCCGCCATAGGTCGCGCGCGATGCGGCGGCGGCGCCCGTGTTGATCCAAACCAGCAACGCCAGCAGAGCAAAACATATAAAGATGTGGAATGCTCGCATCTTATTCCTTTTGGCCGAGGAGCTTGGCCGATACCGCATCATTGCGGCGCTTTAGGGCCTCATCCGAGAGGAATTCGCTCCAGCGGCCGCTGCTGTAAGGATGCTGCACGTGACACGAAATACAGTTTGCCTGCCCCGCCGGAAAGCGTTTATCGCGGCTTGTATCGTTGGCGGCGTTCATGTGGCACGCAGCACATGTCTCGCGCGGCGTCACGCGATCGATCGGCTCGAAGCTCTTGTGACATGTCGAGCATGATACGAGGCCAAACTTGTCACCTGCCAAGCCCTCCGGTACTTTGAGTCGCGCGACGTGAACGATGTGAAAATGGCGGCTGATCCGGTTCTGATCATCCTTGTCACCGGTGGCCGGGGCATTGACCTCGGGAATTGCATCGGCCTCTTCACGATAGAGGCCCTGCCACGTCCATTTCGCTTCCGAGGCAGGATACCCGTACGATCCACCGTGGGCTGTCTGCACAGCCTTGCCGTTGTAAGTGTTCTTATTACTATCGTTATGGCACTGGGCACAACTTAATATCGCGGAGCCATTAAGCGAATAGTCCTGACCCTGATGCTCTTTGTGGCAAACCGTGCACGTGATGCCGGCTTCCTCATGGGCCTTCGTATTCGACGCATGAAACTGCTCGGCGGTATGGCATCGAATGCACGCATTCTCCATCGGCTGACTGGACGAATGACAAGTCGTGCATGAATTCTTGTTCGCGCCGGTCGCGATCATCCGCTCATTTGAATCGGTCGCGTGCGGGTTCCCAAGTGGTTTTGGAGCATAGGCCTGCGGGTACCTGTAGTACGCAAAGACAGCGATCACGCCGACAACAAGGAACGCCCAGACAAAAAGGCCCACTGCCCACGGACGCCGCAGGTCACGTGTCGGGCGCCAGTTGAACACTGCCTTTCCGGGGATCGGCACGGCCGTCGGCCTCAGCCTTGTGCCCCAGTCTTCCTTCTCTCGTGTCCGTTTATCCCAAAACGCATCGAGTACGCCCCCGCTGTCGCCCTCACCGGCGGGTGCAGGAGCACCTTTGAATGCTCCTGGCTCGGCTGCAACGCCCGCCACAGCCCTCTGCGGACGGAGCACGATCTCCTCGCCCATGCGTGATACTTCTATGATGAACGGGCCGATCTGGATGATATCGCCGTCGGCTAGCACATCGCTCTTTTGCGGCCCGAGCGAACGGCCGTTCAGCGTCAGGACATTGGCCTTCGAGAGATTGACGAGCGAATATTTGCCGCCTTGAAAATTGATGCCGGCGTGGATGCGCGACACTGTGCTGTCATCGAGACTGATCTCGCAGCTCGCGAGCCGGCCAAGATAAACCGCATCCTTCGCGAACGGGCGCGAGCGTCCGTCCGCGGTAATGACAATGAATTTTCCGTTCTCCGTCGCCATTCTATCTCACGTTGAAGTAAACGGCCTGAATGATGTGGACCACCATCAACATCAGCATCAACGCCGTAAACAGGACATGCGGAGCGAGCCATAGCTTCAATAGCTGGTGCAGATAGATCAGCGCATCGACCCGCCTAAGCGTCGCCGCATTCTCGACCGCCTCCATCAGCTTCGCGCTATCGAGCCGGGACATACCCTCCGATTCCTCACTAAATCCCTGACGGGCCGATGCCAGCATCGCCGGCAGATCCTCTCGACTCAAATACTGTCTAAACAAATAACGCAGGCCCAGGAAACGCCGCCGCACCTTCGTCTCGATCAGTCGACGAAGCCTGCCTTCGCCGGCCTCATCAGCAGCACGGATCAACTCTGCTCGCAGCTCATCGCGGCGTGCCTCGAGATCTTCGACCAACAGCGGCTCGCGCTCGATCTTTGTCATAAACCGCGGAATGACCAAATAACATAACGCCCCGAAAAGCCCGGATGCGATCACGAAGTCAAACGAGATCATCAATAGTGTGGTCAGCATGCCACCGGATCGTGTTCCTCCGTGGATCAGGAGCAACACCCCGGCGATCACCCCGACATAAATGTGCGAGATCATCCAATAGCGCAGCGCACCGGCGCGTCGACGATAGATCTGCTTTCTCAGCGGATACAGCATTACCCAGACGATTCCTGCGAGGCCCGCCAGGCCTGTCGCCCAGCGCATCGTAAGCCACGAGCCCTCGATGATGGCCGTATCCTGCGAGAACCTGATAGTCGCCCACGCTGCGGCCGCACCGAGCACAACAATCGCAATGCCGAGCAGCATATGCAATGCCCGGGCCCTGCCGTCCGCCCTGTGGATGTTTACTCCGATGGCATGCGTCTTTGTTCGCTGGATGAGGCCAAGAGCCAGATTGACCTCATCAAAATACTCACGCGGATTTACGCGAAGCAGCGCGCCGGTTGGACAATTTTCCTCGCAAGAGTAGGCCGCGGTTGCGGCTCCAGGTGGATTCAGGTCCGTTCCCTTGCACAGATTGCATTTGACAGCAACGAGGTTCTCGGTTTGCGTGACCGGTGGCGGCAGACGAGCTTCCGACAATGAGAGCTTTGACAAGGCTCTGGCCACACGACCGCCGGGCGTTCCGTTAGGTTTGGCCCGGGCGATCATAGAGATCGCATCATACGGACACTGTGTCGCACAGTCGCCACAGCCTATACATGTAACCGGATCGATATCGATCTCGCCGTCCGGAAAACGAGCGATCGCACCGGTCGGGCAGCCGGTCAGGCATTCCGCATCCTGACAATGCATGCATACGGACGGCGCCAGGACACTCTGCATCGCCGCCTTATTCGGTTTGAAAGGCCGTTCGATGTGTATGCCGCGTCGCACGAGTCGCGAACTGCCGTGAACCTGATGGCATGCGAGCGAGCAATTGCCGCAGCGAACGCATTTGGCCATGTCCATCACGAGTAGGTTCACGCCATCAACCACGCCCGTCTCGATCTCTTTGGTCGTAGCACTGACGACGCGAGTGTCGGTCGGATGAAGTGGTACCGGCGTCTCGTTTCCCGCCGATCTCGCGAGAAATGGCAGGACCATAGCACTTAGTTCAGGATCCTCACGCAACCGGCCAGCGGCGATCTCGACTATCTCGGCCCGGCCACGGACCGTGGCCGTAAACTTCCATTTGGCCGATCCCTCGATCGCTTCCAGCCCCAGACAAGAACCGGGCCCTAGGAAATCCAGCCCCACCGACGGATCGGTCTCGATCAACAGATCGGCGGCCCTTGGGTTGAACTCGACGCCGCTCACGCGCTGGATCCAGCCATTGCGGACATAGACAACACGGTTGATCGGGTCGCCCTCGGAAAACAGCACGTGGTCCTTCTCAAAGACCGCAAAACGGGCAGCATCGTCGAGCCGCTGCATTACCGCAGGTGCGATCTCGGCGCCTGCGAGATCGCGAAGTTCGTTGAGCGTAAGCGATAGGCCGTAGCCGCGATAATTTCGGTCGAGCGAGCGGCCGAACTTGGGCAGCTTGCGCAGGAGGCGGATCGCCGGTCGCGTGAATTCAAGAACAAGGGCAGGGCCCGCATCGGCCGCGACCGCGACCGTGGCAGTTCTCGGCGTTCCCGAGAGAAGGGCCATTTCGCCAAACGAATTGCCCGGCGGTATCTCGCCGACCTTCTTTCGGTTACCATTCTGTTCCGTTATTGATGCTTCGAGCCGGCCAGAAACAAGGATGTAGAAAATGCTGCTCTCCCAAGTATTCTCGCGGACGATCGTCTCGCCGGGAGCGAACTCAAGCAGCTTCGCATACGGCCCGACCTGTTTGCCCCGATAGCTGCGGCCAAAGAGGATGATGTCCATGTCGAGCTCATTCCTGAACTCACCGTTCGGGAGTTGCTCGACGAGCTCCGACACGATCTCGACATTACGAAATGCGTCGATCGTCTGCTCGTGGTTTTGGATCTCCAGCGGCATCGCGGGCTCGTTTGAAACGGAAACGTTGGAATTTTAACGCATACGCGGCAAAATCGCGAAGAATGCGAAAAGAAGCAGGATAAGGATCCAGCCGGCGATCAGGATAGCACCAACGATCAGGAGCAGCTTTGTTCGATCGCGTTTCGGTGCGGCGTGTGGTGCCGTTGCCGGCGCGAGCTTCTCGATACCCGTCGGCTTGATAACCTCGGCTCTGTCCGGCACGGAGGCAGCACCGGTCCCAGCCGCCGGCGCGAGTTCGCTCAGAACCGGTTTGACGGCATCGGTCAACTGCTCGGCCGGAACTGATATGTTCAGCCCCATCTCAGACAGCATCTGGTTATACATGGTCTTGCCGACCTGCATCGTCCCGTCGAGTCGCTGAAATTCTGAGGTATCCGAGCGTCGTTCTTCGTCAACTAGAGAGTGGCCGCACGCAGGGCAGAATGCCTTGGTTACGCTTACCTCTTCGCCGCATTTGTCGCACGGACGCTGGCTCATCGTTAATTGGGCTTGTGGCAGATAGTGCAGTCCTTGTCGGTCGCAAAGCCGGGCCTTTGCTTGACCTCGGGCCTTAGCTTCGCAGCAGCATCATGGCAAGTGTTGCAGTTGAAGTGATACGCCAGTTCGTTATTGAGGTCTTTGACAACGGACTTGCCGCCCTCGGTATACGTGGCCGTCGGCATCTCCTTGTCATCCGGAACATTGTCGGTCTGGAAGTGACAATAGCGGCATTCATTGACTTTCTGCGACGAGGCCTTCCACGAATCAAATGTCAACGCTACATCGCGTTCCGACGTCAGCAGGGGCGGCTTGAGTGCAGATTTTGGCTGGTCGGTGTGATGGCATTCCACGCAGCCGATAGGCGATTTTCCGTCTGGGCTGTATGGCTGGAAAGCATGCGTGTCGTGGTTGAACGGAACCTCTCCGTATTCCGACGCGCTGTCTTGGCCGAGCGTAAACTCCTTACGCATCGTCTTGTTAGCGGCCGATGCAGTGTTCGACACTGTGGTATTCGCAGCCGTAACAGCATTGGCTCCGGCATTGACTGCCGTATTCGCATTCGCCGGCTTGTTGACATTCGTGGCAACGTTAGCGGCCGCCGGCGAAGGCTTAGGCGTGGGCGATGGCACCGCACCCGCGTATGCCCGTGCACCATTCCCCGTCGCACCAACGCCGTTCAGGACAAGCCCAAGTCCAACCAGGCCAAAGACACCAATAACCGCCAATTTAGCCGCGTTTTTCATAATGATGGATCGCACCTATTAGAACTCGATTCCATAAGCAATGTCAATGTTTTCAAGGATATCGACACAAACTCAGACGCGTTGGCTATCAAAGATGGTTGCATTCGGAACTACTCATAAATCTGGGGCAATCGGGTCGGAGTCACGACAACGGCCTTTCGGTCAATACCGGTTCTGGCTCCCCTGCTGAACACGCACCATCTGCCCGTTCGTGTTGTAGCTGTAACTCGGTCGTCTCACCCCGAAACTTTCACAGCCCCAACAGCACCCGAAGGTTTTCTTCAACTAGATCGATCGTATGTTCAGAGACCATCCCCAGCCGTTTTCTAAGGCGTTGTTTCGAGATCGAACGAATATCTTCGCATTTTGCGAAGCTCTGCATCGTCAAGCCGCCTTCGTCCTCGCTGATCGCGACGTGAGACCGAATGCCTTTATCCTTCGAGGTGATCGGTACGACAATTACGAGGTCGGCGTAACCCTGATTAAAGAGATCTTCTGACACGATCAGCGCGGGGCGGGTTCCGGCTTGTTCTCTACCCAGCGTCGGGTCGAGGCTCACCAGCCAAACTTCCCCTCGATAGACATTGCTCATTTTTCGTCTCCATCAAGCAATGTGTTCTCCCAAAGCCGTCGTTCCTCCGCTTCCTCGTCCCAATCTTCTTTCTTGCTTTTCAGCCGTCTGAAATCCTCGCTCAAGCTCTCAAGGAAAAGCTCCCGCTTATAACGGCCGACAGCTTTATCGATAACTCCCTGCATCGAATCTCCCGATTCACTCGCCAAGCTCCTGATCACAGCATGAGTTGATTCGTTGACTCTTACTTGTATTGCCATACAGACATTATCTTGTAATGCACCGTTCTGAGTCAACATAATTGTCAACATCGAACGCTTCAACCGAAGCTATCGCGAGGAAGTGCTGAACCCGCACATCTTCTCGACGCTCTCGCAAGTGCGAGACATCAGCTGGGCCTGGCTGCTCAGCTACAAGCGTGTCAGTAGCCCGACCGTGACGGAGGGCGCCCGATTGCAGTCGAGGGCCGTGGATGCCGCGGGCGCCCTTACTGACGTGCGGGCTACTGACACGATGCCGCGGGCGCCCTTACTCACGTGCGGGCTTCCGCATTCCCAGCCTCTGAGCAAGATACGCACCGGCGCCTGTTGGCCGTGGCGGATGTTGTGTGCTGCCTGAGCAGCCCCAGTCGTCGCGGAGCCAGCGGGTGACACGGCCTTTGCTTGAGACGGTGTAATAGACCTTTGGGCGGCCGCGTTCGTCGTATGTTTTGACGAGTATCTCTCGGTCGCGGTCGTCGATCTCGCGCTTTAGGCGGCGGTTTATCCATTCGGGCCAATTGTCACGCAGCGGGGACAGTTCTTCCAGGACGGCGTTTTGCACCTCTGGCTCGACGGTCTCTTCGGCGGCGGGCACGGGTCCAGGTTCGGGATCGCCCACAGGTTCAGGGGCCTCGGCTTGCAGCTCTTCTTCGTGCTCAGGGGCAGTTTCGGCATCTTCTACGAACTCCAACTCAGGCCGCCACTTCTTTGAAAGCCTGTAAACACGTGTCACCGGTGCCGACATCTCGTCCGCGATCTGTCGAAACGTCGCGCCCGCGTCGCGGCGGCGTTTGATCTCGATGATCTCGAGCCGCTCGTCCTCGGCAAACTGGCTTACGAACCGCTCGTCAAACACAAACGCCAGGTTGCCGTCATCGCTCCTTTGCATACGGCAGAAGGGAAGCTTTTCGGCCGTATATTCCAGGGCACCGGTCCGCGAGCGTGTCTGCAGCAGATACCGCCACGCGGGGTCGTGCGGATGCACACCCATCGCAAATGCCGAATCCGCCGCCTCGCACAGCACGCGCGAACGCATGAGGTCCGATTCGCGCACCATCCCGGTCCTGCCGGGCTCGCGCGAAGAAGCGATCACGAGGACAGAGAGTCCCAACTCACGCTGCAGCCGTCTGAGCTGACGCATGACCGCCAGCGTCTCGCGAGTGCCGTCATAGGTTGAGCGCAGCTCAGACACGTCGTCAATGATGACCGTCGTGATGTGTTTCTCGGCGACAGCCTCGCGTAGGAATTCGCACAGCTTGGCACGGTCCGTCGGGCAGCCGACGTAGAGGTTCTCAGAGTGACGAAACCGCCGCGACGTTTCCATGTCCGGCTCATAGGTATAACGCTCGGCAAACTGCCCCTGTGTGAGCTTCAGATCGACATAGAGCACGCGGCGGCGGTCCTCAGGCATGACAAAACCGTCCATCGGCACTCCGCGGGCAAGCGCATCCGCGATCTGAACCGCCAGCACGCTTTTCCCAACGCCCGGCGGCCCAAACATCACCGCGATCTCGCATTCATTCCAAAAATTATCAAAGAAAGGCCCCCAATTTTTTCGCTCGACACATTCGTTGGCCTTGCATATCGTGCTCTGTGCTGTTTGTGCGTTAGTGACATCGTCGTACATCTCGTGCAATTTCTCCTTTAATTGTTACATTCGCCTATTGCATTCTGTTGAACATATGATACAATACACCGTATCATATATGATACACGAAAGATGTCAAGAACTTTTTTTTGCGCGAAATGCTGAAACAAGGCCCGAAAAACATCTGTAAGTTGTGTAGATACAGATGGTTACGGTGTTTCAGCGGGTATTGAAACAAGGTGAAACAGAAACGGGCCTATTGATCTTTGAAAATCGAAAAGAAGACGGCCTCTTTCGCCGCGTTACTGGCCGGAGCCGGGGAGCATGTCGAAGCCGGAGCCTTTGTGACAGCGGGCGCAGCTCGAGAAATTCATCGGGTCGTTGCCTGAGAACGCGCGGGAGCCGTTGTGGCAGGTCGCACAGCTGTTGGGAGCGTTGTTGTGCTCCTGAGCGACGATATTTGTCACCTGCCGTCCCTGCGGGCCAGGCCTTACCGAATGGCAATCGCCGCAGCCGACGCCGGCGTGATCGCCGTGAGTAAAGATGGCGCGAAAGACGTATCTCGACTGAGGAGTGCGGCTGTAAGGAGCAAGCTCGTGACAGACGTTGCACGTGCCGATCTTGCTCTCAGGCGTGTGGCACGAAAAGCAGTTATTGTGGGCCTGGATCCCGGCGGGGATCGATTTGCCGGCCCCTGCCGGAGCATGGCAATGCGCGCAGCCGGCGGCCGGGCGGCCCTCGCCATTGTCGTGGGCAGTATGGTCAAACTTCATGTTAAAGCCCTCGCGAAACCGCACCGGAAATGACCTCACCGTAGGCGGATTCGCCTCAAGCTTGTCATGACAGATCGCGCACATCGCGCGCTCGGGGCTGATGAACTGGTTCAGGTGGCAGCCGACACAGGAATCGTGGCCGGCGAATTCAAGCTCACGCTGCTTGGTCTCACGCCGGTGGCACGAAACGCATTCGAATTGCTTGTGCTCCGCAACCTCGTGCGAGAACTTGTCAAAGGCAGAATCCGAGACGCGGGCAGCGGGCGGGTCGGGCGTCTCGGATGAAGTGATCGTCGGCGGCGTGCGTGCGGCCTGCTGCATACAGCCGACCACGAGCAGCGCGACCGAAACGGCAACGAGCAAGGCCTTTATCGTGCGGCTGCATCTTGATCTCATCTATCGGGCCTTATGGCTCTCAGGTATCGGATATCGGCCGATCGCCGGAGCATGGCAATACACGCATTGGAAAACGGCCTGCTTTGCCGCAAGGCTTGCGTCACGCTTGCCGACCTCGTCGGCGATGTCCTTGCCATGGCAGGAGCTCGTGCTGCATGTTTGAAATGGAACGTCGGCGTCCTTCATCTTACTGACATCGCTATTCTGAGTGATCCGAACGTGACAGACGGTGCAGTCCTTGTTCGCATGATTCTTATCAGCGTGATTGAACTTAAGCGAATACCGCGTGGTTAAAGGCGAGTCAAAATAGGCCGTCGTCAGGCTATGACAGCCGGCACAATCGGTCTTCGTCGGCTTTACGCCCTGATAATGACATGAGAAGCAGGCCGCGTGAGACTCCGGATGGTTCTTGAAGAACTCAGCCCTGGGCTTAAAGCTGTCCGCCTCGGCATCAGCCAATGGCTGCATCTCGGCCGGGACGCGCGGAGCGGTCTTGGGCATCGCATCAGGCGTTTTATGGCAGATCGCACAGTTGTTGAATTCCGGCTGGTCATCCGCCCTGAAGCTCGCTAAGACAAAATGTCCCGCGGCATACGGCGTGTCACGCCGCAGCCGTGCGATCAGATTCTGATGAACATCGTGCGGGAAGATCGTCTTGAACTCCTCCGATCGCGAACGCACCGGAAACGGAAACCTCGCCACACCTCGCGGCCCGGGCGTAACATGACAGCCGGCACAGAACGCAGGCCGATTGCCGACCAGCACGCTCCGCAGGCTATGACAGTTGAAGCAGGCTGCGTGGCCCGGAAAGTCAGCCACGTCCGGGAACTTCCGTGCCGTCGGCCAGTTCGCAGTCGGGATCTTATGGCATGATGAGCACGCCGTTTGCTTATGTTTCGGTGTGTTGTGTGAGAAATCGTCTTTTCGCCGTTGCGCTGACGAGGGAATCATCATCGCTGCCAGATATCCAGCAACGAGCAAAAGAAGCGTCGATGTCCTGATCAGTGTCTTCACTTATCCGGGCAACTCTCGGTATTACATACCTTGAGTTCGCGAACAAAAACTTCGCAATTCTTTACCGGCTTATTCCCCTCGGGCACCGCTAGTCGCAGGCTCGCCGGTTTCTCGGTTCCGATCTCGACCTCGCACGCCCAAAGATAGCTCTTCCCGCCAAACTCGATAGGAACGATGTTTGATACAAGAAAGGCTTCGCCCTTTTTGCCGGCCTGCGGCACGACCGGAATATCGATGAAGATCGCCCTTACCGTGACGCTGTCCGTCATCGATGATTGAAGCGGCCTTGAGCCACCGAGCAGCGTTTCGGTCAGCCTTCGTCGTTCGAGATAGAACCCGCTCACCAGGGCCGGAGGCATGTTCGTCGTTATCCAGTCGCGTGCGACATCGGTGCGGCCCTTGTACTGGGTCAATCCCTTTTGATACGCCGCTTTGAACTCCGCAACCTTGTCGATCTCGCCTGCTTCGACCGAACGGCAGAATGGCGATTCGCAGTTCTCCGCCCTAAGCCAGCAGATAAACTGGGGGCTTGCCTTTGCATCGCTGTAGTAGCAATCTCGCGATTTGATCTCGGCGGCACGCAGCCGGTCGATAAGGGCTTTATTCTCGTTCAACCCGCCCTTGAGCAGGTAGAAACGCTTTCGCGAAAGCTTCTCCTGCTTACCATCGATCTTGACCCTGCCCGACAGTTCAAGCGAACCGATGCCCTGTCCGCAAACGCACACCGCCGACAGAGACATCAAGAGAACGGCCAGTACTTTGCCGCGAATATCGAGCATTCGGTATTAGTCGAGGAACGGGCGCGCGGGAAATTTAAGGAACGGAAGCCTGACGCCGCGGACGAAGAACTTATCCGACCTCATAGCGTCCGGCGGCGAAAACAGGTTAGCACCACCGGCAGCGATAAGGTCGTCCTGTTCGATGCCGTCGCCGCTGACGCCTATTGCCCCCACGAGTGTCGATCCCCGATAAAGCGGAATGCCGCCGGCGAATATTTGAAGTCCGTTCTTGAGTTCCGGGATCGTCGTGCACGGGCACGGAGCAGCCAGCATCGTCCGCTTGGTATAGGCCGCCCCGCGACAAACCGGCGGCGGCGATGTCGTCAGCGCGGAGACGACAAGATCAAGTTGGAGGCCGTTGTTGAATGGGCTCCAATCGGCAAGCGGCGTGCTGAACGGGCCCGCCGATGTTCCATTGATGCCGTCCGGAAAGAGCGGTCGGTGAAGGAATCCGATTCCGCGATCACTAAAAGCGATCGAGCCATTGAGGGCTAGGCCGTCCGCACCGGCCCGCGTGACATATGATCCAAATCCGGCTGCGGTCAGCTTTGCTCCGGCGTCGCTGCGGGCAAAAAATCCAGATGAGCGCGCCTTTTGGACGGCAACATCAAGCCCAAAGACCGGTGCATCCGTCTGTCGAAAGATGCCGAGCACCTTGCCATCGACATCCGTTACGGCCATCGTTACTCGCGCGTTGCTGCCGATCGGCTGTCTGATCGCCGCCCGCGTCCGATTTGCGTAATCGGCTGCCGCCCCAAGTATCTGTGTGACGTCGGCCGCCGACAGGGCCGAACCAGCAACTATAGGAAACCGCGAACTAAACTGGCCGTTGACACCATTCAGAACACCCGGAACAAAATCACTTGCCGGTGCCGCGATCACCGGGCTTGTGACGACGCCGGGCAGGCTGCCAAAAGGAATGGTCGCAACGCTTGGGGCACTCGCAATATTGCCGAACGGAAGACGTATGCCCTCAACGAGGATATTGTCCGCTCGGACGAGCGCCGGAGCCTCGAAGCCACGCGTCGCGGCAACCGCAATGAGTTCTTCATATGGCTGGTCATCATCCGTCGGAACACGGTCAACGGTGTAGGCACCATCTCCTTCGATACCGACGCCACCGACAGCAACACCGCTCTTATATATAGGCCGGCCGCCCGGATCACCCGAAAGGCCAAGCGGCAAGCCCGCGATAGCAATATCGGAACACGGCAAGCTCGAAAACTGCACGCCATACAACGGACCACCGGGACGATTGTTAATGCCTGGAGGGAAGTGCTCCTGAATGATGAATGAAGCAGTGCGAGTGGAAAAGGCATTGCCTCCGGACGATAGGATCGCGGCGGTGCCGGCCTTGGAATGAGAACCGGCCGATGATGGCACGAGAAGATTCTCAAGCCCCTGGCCAGACCGCCCCACACTTCGAATAAGCGTGTTCCCTGCTGCGCCGGTCATCGCAAAGGTTCCCAACAGGTTGCCTTCTTTGTCGGTCACGGACACTGTGACCGGCCGATTGATCGACACTGCGGTCGATACAGCCTGAGCAATGATCAATTGCACGTCCGCAATGGTCAGGGCCTGTGAACTTACCGGCCGCGCTGCACACAGGACCATCGCGAAAGCAGCAAGCAACCCGCTTTTTTTCAGGCCCGACAGATTCTTCATGATGTCTCTGGAATATGTTACAAAACGCCGGATTAGTCAAGCGCGTCGCGGCCCATGAGGTCAGTATCGCCCGTCATCAAAATCGTAGGAATCAAACCCGTCAGCCTCCGGCATTTCACCCTCATCCTCCTCGGTCCGCAGGTCAAGTTCGATCGGGTCAAGGCCCGCTACGATCAGGCCGGCTCCACATTCTTCACAGGAAACGTGGTCTCCTTGCTCCGTTTCCGCATCGACATAGACCTCTTCAGTGCACTCAGGACAAATGGACGTTGGCATACAAACCTCCGGAATGATCTCGTAATCAATCTACCTTCCTTTGGGATGATTTGGCAAGATTTGAATAGGGCGTGAGGTACTGTTAAAAAAAGCGTAGACAATCACAACACTGTTGATATATTATCTATTCGTGACCTCTCACTTGTCACGCGCTCCGCATTTCAAGTTTCGATCGTTTCACCCACGCCTTGCCTAACGGCCTCGCCTTATGGATTCGAAGATCGGCCTGATCATTCAGATCGCAGGCGTCGCAATGATCACATTGCTGACGCTTTTTCTCCGACGTTCGATAAACGTCGCTGCTCTGCGTCACTGGACAAACGCGTGGCTGTTTCTGTCGTTCGCTCTGTTTTGTCTCAGGCTGGCATTCAGCTATGAGGAGTATTCGACACAGCTCTTTAGTTTCTATTTTCTCACCGAGTACCTGTTTGGGTTCCTGTTGATAATGGGCTGCCGGAGCCTCTCGGATGGCTGGCAGATGAAGATCCGCCAGGAACTCATCGTCCTGCCGCTGATCATTGTTGCGTTTGGGCTGCCGTTTCTGGGCGACGATTTCAATCTCGTCTTCAACATCCATTCCTTGACGCTGTCCGGCTTTTTTGCAATCGCGTTCACGTCGCTGTGGCGGGCGAAGATCCGCACATTCGGCTGGCGAGTGATGCTGGTCGCGTTGGCGTTGCTTTTTGTCGACTTTCTGCAGTATTTCGTGGTCTTCTCGATCCGACAGTACATGGTGCTAGAGTTTGATTACCTGCAATACAATTCCGTGATCGATCTCGTCCTGCAGATACTGCTTGGGTTTGGCATGGTGATCGTCCTACTCGAGCAGGTGCTCACCGATGCAAAGGTCGCGAACGAAAAGCTGCAAAAGGCGCACGAAAAGCTCGAAGAGCTCGCTCACATCGATCCGTTGACCACGGCCCTCAACCGCCACGCATTTCATGGCTATCTAAAGCGTCGTGGCAATGAAGGCCAGCCCGTTTCCGGTTGTGTCGGCTTCTTTGATATCGACGACCTCAAGACGGTCAACGACGTCTACGGCCACGCGATCGGCGACATCGTGATACGAACGGTCGTCAGGGCGATCCGCGAGGTGATTCGGGCTGAAGACCTTATCTTTCGCTGGGGCGGAGACGAATTCTTTGTGATCATGATCAGCCTGGATGCCGCGTCGGCAAGCCGGCGGATGAAGCGCCTCGAAACGCTGCTCGCCGACGTCCGCATCGAAGGCGTCAGTCGATCGTTCAACGTAGGCGTGTCGCACGCCTTTGAGGATTTTCACGGCCTGAACAATCTCGAATCAGCTATCCAAAAGGCCGATGAAGGAATGTATAAGCAAAAACAGGTCCGTAAAGGCTACATTATCGATGACGCCGATTTCCATCTCGAAGGATTAGGCGAGCCGGTCACGCTCGTCGAGCGGCGTTAGTCACAACAAGAAATTCGGTAACGGGGCCGCGGCTGGAAGTTCGCGGCCCTTTCCTTTTTAGAGCCTGTCGTTAAAGAACGCAACCGCCAGGGCCCAAGCGTCACGTGCGGCGTCTGCGTCATAGACGTCGGGACGCGTGTCGTTAAAGAACGCATGGTCAGCGTCGTATTTGACCGACCTCACGGGCAGTTCAAACCGTTCGGCGGCGTCCACTAATCCAGCGACCTTCTCGGGCGTGATCCACTGGTCGCGTGTGCCTGAGATAAAGATCGTCGGCACCGTCAGCCGTTGCAGCACGTCGTCCTCCGGAATGTCGCCATAGAACGCTACAGCCGCGCTAATGCCCTGAAGCTCGCATGCCGAACGCAGCGCAAAGGTTCCGCCCATGCAATAGCCCGTAATGCCAAAATGCGAGATGTCGAGGCTCAGCCTCGCCGCGTCGATGGCATTCCCGATCGTATCCAGCCCGTCATCAATAGCCAGGCCGTGCATCATCTCTGACGCCTCGGCGGCATCCGCCGCGATGCGCCCGCGATACAGGTCCGGCGCGATCGCCACAAATCCCTCAGCCGCATAACGCCCCGCAATGTCCTTGATATGATCATTCAGGCCCCACCATTCCTGAATGACCAGCACGGCCCGATCGCCGCCCTCATCAGGCATCGCAACATACGCCGACGACGGCCCGTTTGCGGTCTCAAATGAAAGTGTCTCTGTTCTCATAGCGAGATTATACAATAATGCCCTATGGCAAGCGTCGCCACGTTTCGCCCCTAGAAAAACCTCACCGTATAAGTAAACCTCACGCCTCGGCCGATCTCGGGGGAGATGCCTTTGATGAACGAGATGTGGTTGTAGTAGAGCTTGTTGTTGAGGTTATAGGCGTTCACCGAGAACATATGAGCGAAGTGCTGGCGTGAGATGACGTAGGATGCGGTCACATTCGCTGTGGTGTAGCCGGCGGTTGGGGTCTCGTTGTCGAATATGCGAGACTGGCGGCCGACGACGACAATTTCAGGACGGATCGTAAAGCTGGTGCTGTGAAAATCGATCCCAACACGGCCTCGAAGCGGAGCAATTCGCGGGAGCGGCCGGCCGTCGGAGAGTTGGGCGTTCACGTAATCCAAACCGGCGAAAATGTTGGTGTTCTTGCTGAACGCAGTATCGACGCTCAGCTCGGTTCCGGTAAAACGGCTGTCAGCCTGTCGATACTCGGCGATCGGAAAACCGCTCGCGGGGTCGGTCATACCGGTCGGGGCGAGAAAAACAAAATCGTTGAACGAATAGTAGTAATAGTTCGCCTCGGCGCGAAACCGCGGCGTTTGGTGCCGCACCGAAAGGTCGATGCCATTACTGATCTCCGGCCGTAGGTTTGCGTTGCCGATCTCGAACGACAGCGTTCCGTCGTGCGGGCCATTATTATAGAGTTCCTCAAGCGCAGGGGCACGATAGCCGTGTGAAAAGTTCGCGACGAAAGCCCCGCCCTTCCATGTTTCAAACCTCGCGCCGGCGGCCCCTGAAAAGCCCATAAACGTTCGGTCCCGCAGCGTCGCGCTCGTTGGATCGTATTTGTTGTGTTCGACACGGCCGCCGAACTGGAGCGTGACGCGTTCGAACCTCAGTTCTTCGAGGCCGAAGACTGAGAACGAGTCCTGCACAACGGGACCGTCGATCAGCACTTCGTCGCCAACGGTGCGGTAATTTCGCCGATAGCCGTCAAAGCCGAAGCGGCCCGTCAGAAGGCCCTTTTTCTGCTGTTCAAACATCCCGCGATACGACGTGACGCGATTATCGAACGTCGTCCCGACCTCGCCGTCGGCGAGTTCCTGGTGCCGGTAGCGGCTGATGTCGAACGTGAATTTTGCCGACGTTATAAAGGCGTCGAGGTCAGTCAGGCCGCCCGTGAATTTGACGTTGTGCCGGTGCATGCGCAGGCTCCGCTCCTCAGCGTCGGGCTCAAAGATATCGAGCGGAATGCCGTAGCGGTTGCGATAGTAGCTGTAATTTGTGCTGAAAAAGGCCCTTTTTCCAAATACGGCGATGCCACCGTTGCCGGTCGCGTTTCGCGTAAACGTGTTCTCGACGGTACCAAAATCGCCGCCGGCATTATAGTCACTCGTTCGCTGCGTGCCGGCATTGCCCCAAAACATCCAGCATTTTGTGCCATATTCGAGGCCGCCGCTCGCGGCACCCTGCGAGTTGTTTGTGCCCGCGATGCCCGAAAAATAACCGCGAAATCCCGGATGTGCGCCCTCGTCATGTCCGCTTACGGCATTGACCACGCCGCCGATGGCGTTGCTGCCGTAGAGCAGCGTCGCAGGCCCCTTGACAACCTCAATGCGGTCGACCGACAGCGTATCGACGGGCTCGGAGTGATCGCCCGATTGCGAACCAAGCGAGCCAACGCGCACACCGTCGGTCGAGACCAGCACTCGGTCGCCGTCGAATCCGCGTATCACGGGACGGCTCGATCCGCCGCCGCCCGTCCGTTTGGCAACGCCGGCCTGATCATCAAGCACGTCGCCGAGTCCGACGGCGGCGCGGGTCGCGATCTCGCTCGAATTTAGTGTGGCGACCGATGCGATCGATTCAAATGTCGATTGTTCACTGCCGCTGGCCGTTACGGTCACACTCGCCTTTAGCCCCGCGAGCTGCAGCCGAATATCGACCGTAACCGCTGCACCGGCCGCAACAATCACCGTCTTGCGAGCGTCGTCAAATCCCTCCTGATGGGCAACCAGCGTGTACCGGCCGGCCGGCACGTCGGCAAATACGTAATGGCCATCCTTATCGGTCAATGCCGTTCGTTTAAGCTCGACGATCTGTATCGCAACCTGATGCAGCACCGTGTTTTCACCGTCGAGATATACGGTGCCCGCGACGGTGCCCGCCGATTGGGTGAGGCCAATTGAAGCAAACGCAGGTAAAAGAAACACTAGTAGAAAGATCTTGTTCATTATTCCTCCAAACTCGTCCGGCGTGAAGCCGGTAAAAACCAAAGACACGCAGGCTGGCAGCCTGCGTCCCGACGCGTTTGTTCTTCGGTCTAAGCGAGTTGTGGAGGGCGAAAATGAGGATCGGGCGGCCGTGTGAGGCCGTCAGCCGTGTGGTAGGGCAGCGCCTGTCGATCGGTCGCTGACAAAAGGGCGACCTCAACAAAAACTCCGGCCAGCGTAACCGGCGGCATCAGGTCGTGAGCGACGTTTGCCATCCGTTGGTCACGGCCTCGGCTGTCGCCGCACACCACCAATGACCGGCACGAGTCGTCGCGATGTTCTTCGGCAGCAGAGACAGCGGCTGAATTCGCGGTGGAATTATTTATGTGGACCGCCGTGTGCGAGCCCCATTCGGCAAGCAGAAACAGCAGAAATGCCGCCGCCACGAAGCGCCGCCTCAGCTTCTGCCGATCTGTCGATGGCCAGTGCACACGTCGATGATAACGCGAGCTGCATTTTGCCGGCAAGGGCCGATCTTCGCGATACAGGACGCGATCTTTGATGTTTTGTATCGACAAAACAAGGCAACTGGTCGCTAAAAAGGCTGATTGTATCTACAGTTTTGGCGTTTGTCGCGCACTTTTCGAGCAGTTTTCCGGCGTGTTGACACGGCTCACCGGGTGTCACCATTGTGACCCTATCGACCTGACTCACAGGAGGCGAGGTCGCAGCAAAGCCGAAATCAGTCGTTGCACGCTTGACACGCACATATATCTGTGCTATGCTTCCGGACGTTATGAAAAGAGAGTGGGCTGAGTATAAGGGTGAGCCGCGGGCGGCGAAGAGGGATCGGGTGTATGCGTCGCTTTGTCCGGAGGGAAACATCGTCTTTAACAGGTACGCGTTCGAGGCACTTGGGCAGCCTGCAAATGTGGTGCTCCTGTTTGACGAGAAGACGAGCGCTATCGGCCTGAGGGCTGCCTCGCTCGAGGCGCGAAATGGATTCAGGGTGCGGACCACGTCGCGCGGCTCGACAAAGGTCGTCCATTGCAGCCGCTTTCTGCGCGAAACGGGCGTTAAGATCGAACGCACGGTCAGCTTTCCAACCGCATGCGTCGAGGACGGCGTGCTGGTGCTCGAACTAAAATACCGAGTTCCCGCGCCCCGGCCGCACCGCCGCAAACCTGAACCGCCCGCCAGAACACGTTATTAGGACCACCCGGGCCGCAGGAACAGCGTGCACGGCGCCGTATCAAAAGAGGGCATAGACTTCTCTTCGATATTAGGTTAACATGCTATCAATTTACCTTCGGTGGGCTGATTCCTAACGCTCTTGTCAGGTTCGCTTTTGGTGGCTCCCATAATATCTGAAGGTAAATTTACGAGTCCCGATCCTGACAACAAGATAAGCGTCAGAAATTACCAGCATTGGTCGGCGAGGCGACTTTGTGCAGCGAATCTCTGAACAGCAGATACTCTCCGCGATCGGCTCATTCTACGCGGCGGCGCAAGTATCGACTCGCGAGGCCTGGCTCGAGGCGTGGAAACAATTGGCCGTGATCTTTCGATCGGGCGGCGGCGGATTTGTGTTCTTCCGTCGCGGCGAGCCCGTTAATACGGCCACCATTGTCGATCTAAGCCCCACCCTTCTCGATGCATATTTTAAGACGCATGAGTCAAAGAGTCTCCTCCGCAAGAAAATGGCGACCCTAAAGGTGGGCGAAAGTTTCAATCGGCAAGAACATATATCCGATAGCGAATTCGTAAAGACCGAGATCTACGAGGACTTTTACAAACCTGCGGGGATCTTTCACGTCGAGTATCATGTGTTTCTTCTCAAACGGGGAGTACACGCGAGCGTTATCTTCACGCGGCCTGAGGGTGAGGCCAATTTTGATGAGGAAGATCGAACTGCTATACGCGTCCTGCTGCCGCACCTGGAGCGCGCATTTCAGCTTTATGCCAGCCACCAGGAAGGCGAGATCAAGGGCAGCGTGATGGCGACATTATTTGACCGCATCGCGACGAACATCATTGTTACTGATAACGAACTCAAGGTGACCTACTTCAACAAGGGGGCGGAAGAGTTGCTTGCCCGACGCGACGGTATCGAAATTGACGGCAACGGACGGCTGCGCACACACGAACGCGCTCAAGGGCTTCTGCTCTGCAAACATATCAAATCGGCCTGCCGGGGCAAAGGTGATGACGACGGTGACATCATATTGATCTCGCGTCCATCAGGCGCCCGGCCGCTAGGAGTTCTGGTCGCTCCCGATCGCAGCGCGTCGAAAGAGAGTCTCGTCGATGAGCGATACGCCCTGCTCTTTATCTCCGACCCCGAACAATCGCCCCAGGCCGTCGATGACGTGCTGATAAAGACGTACGGACTGACGCGGGCCGAGGCCCGCTTTTGCGCGCTCCTCGCAGAGGTCAACGACCTCAAAGCCGTGTGCGATATGCTCGATGTGCGCATTAGTACGGGCCGCACGCACCTGCGGAATATCTTTGCCAAGACCGGGACAAACCGGCAGGCCGCCCTAATACGGCTCATTCTCAGCGGCCCGGCAGCCCAATAGCAGTTCGCTAAAACCTCATCCATTTGGAGGATGACGGCAAACCCCGCCAGGCGTAGCATTCTACAAGTTTAGTTACAGATTCGATCTGCTGTTCATCGAGGGCCGGCCAGGTCAACCCTTCCGATACGGATCGGACCAGGTTCCCCGGCTGGTACTCGACGAAGCGATTCCAGGCTTCCCGTCTCGAGATATTCGTGAAAGCTTTGACGCCTCCCGCAAGGTCGGTCTGTCATCAAGGAGGGTCGCTTTTGGTGACGCTTGAAGATCCGGCCGGTAATTCGAGGTACCGGCCGGATGCAGGCCCACCATTATTGAAACGGAACGTCTCAGAGTAGTGAGGCCACGCAACCACGCATTCTAGACATTCCGTTTCTCTTTTTCAACTGGAGGGAAATCTGAGGTCGATCTGTCCTCGGCAGGCTGACGGGAATTCGAGCCCATCCGCCCAACAGACATACCTCACTTTTCCATTGACTGCGTGCCGACGCGGGAAACTCATCTCGCCCCCGCACCGCCGCACGCTAACACTGGCCGACAAGGCCAGAAGGAGAAGATTCGGTATGTCAAATATTTTCTTTGGATCAAGGGCTCGCTCATCCCGCCTTTTCAGGTTTACGGGGATCGCCGCCCTTCTAGCTATTCTGGCCTTTGTGGCAAGCGCCTCGCCCCCTGTTGTGCAGTGGTTTCAGGGATTCGAGGTCGATAATGTGTGGAGCCCATCCCCTGCGAATGACCCGGTTCGTGTCCCGAGCGGCACCGGCGGCATCACGTCGAAGACTGGAGCCTTCCATGCCGAGGTCGCGGCAGGTAAATCAACGCGGTGGGGCGGCTACAACTCTGTTTTTCCAACAAATGGCTATACCACCTCGGTCGATATCTATCTGGATATGGCCGGCGGCTGGGCCAACGACAGAAGGTTTGATTGGTCCTCCGCGATCAATATGCCTGACGGCGTCACGCACCGTCGCGATTTCGTGATCAGCGGAGGTTACTACAGCGACGCAGGACCCTATGGGAGTGGGCCTCGTTTTGTTTTCAACGCAAGCACTACAACGCCTGGATGGCCCCGAAATCCGGCTCGCGGTCCGGTCGCGGTCTATGTGACGGGCTGGTACACAATGCGGCATACATTTCTTCCGGGTCCGGGCGGTGTCCTGATCGTAAAAATGGAGGTTATCACCCCGTCAGGAACTGTAGCCGGCACATGGTCGGAAAGCGATCCGACGGACATTATCGGAACAACAGTCGGGGGTAACCGATATGGCTGGATGGTCACAAACACGTTTGGAACGCTATTCGCAATGGACAACGCAGAGCGGGCAGACCTCGCAGGGCCGGAGATAATCAACGCCGGCTACTCAAGCCCGTTTTCCAATCCCGGAGCTTGGTTTATTTACAACGATGAGACCGATACGATCGACAATTCTCTGGGCTCACTCGTTACAGGGCCTGGAACGCCGCCGATAGGAACGGGCAGTTCACAGATCAGCGTTAGCGGTTCGCAGCGGCGCAATCTCGCCACCTATCAGTTGAGCGGAACGCATCTGGCGTCGATAACCGAGTTGAAATTCAGTACTTATAACCCATCAGCGGGCAATGGCGGCAGCGCAAGCCGGTCGGGTTATCTGCAGTTCAATGTCGATTTTAACGGCAGCGACACCTGGCAGCGGCGTATCGGGTATGTCCCAAGTCAAAACGGCGCCGTAATTCAGGACACGTGGCAGGAATGGGACGCCATTAGTGGCGGCGGTGCAATGTGGTTCTACTCGGGCCCCACATGGCCCGCAGGTATCGGCGAGCCCGGCACAACACCCGGCAGCACGCTGAAATCGTGGAGCACGATCCTTTCAACATATCCCGGCGTCCGGATGCGCACGACAGATTCGTTCTTTGGCGTTAGAGTCGGTGATCCATATCCGGATGGCTACACAGAAAATATCGATGCGATCAAGATCAGAACGCCGTCGATATACAAGTATTTTAACTTCGACCAGCTGCCACCCGTTACGTGGGTGGATGACAGTTGGGTCGGAACAACACCAGGGACCGATCCCGACGGCGCCGGCCCGGCAAGCAATTTCGGCTATGACGCCTTTGCCACTATACAAGGCGGCATCGACGGTGTTTCGGTTGGCGGAACCGTCAATGTTGCCGTTGGCACATACAACGAAGACGTGCTGGTAAACAAGGTTGTCGATCTCGTCGGCGCCGGCCCTGCCGGGGTCAACGTCATCGGCCCGATCGGCGGTGTAGCAGGATCGACAATGACGGTCACTGCGAGCGGAGCCGAGATATCAGGATTCACGATCACCAGGGCTGGAAATAACCTGGCGGACTGGAACGACCCGAACCTGAACTCGGCATGCATCGCATGGATCGGCGTCGCCCTCTCGGGAATTAACATCCACGACAATTACATCACGGGCTGTCGGACCGGCATCGATGTAAACAACAGTAGTGGAAACACGATTCATCGCAATGTGATCGATTCAAATCGGACCGGCCTGATCTTTAGGAACCAGACCGACAGCACTACCTTTACGGAAAATGAGGTAACAAATAACTGGACGGTCGGCGTGCTGTTCCTCGACGCAAGCGGCGGAACGAACGTCCCGGTGCAGACGGCCCTGACCTCGTCCTTCTTTAACAACAACATCAGCGGCAACTGGTACGGCCAGATCGTCGATCGCCAGACGGGCGGCTCGCTGCCTGCTCCGGGGACAACAAACCTGAAGAACTTCAGTGGCAACTGGTACGGCACGGCCACACCGGTAGTCTCGATCGCAAACAGTGCGGAGCCGGGCTATGGGGCGTTGATCCCGGTCGCCTATGGCGGCACCTCGGTGCCACCGGGCGGTCAGCCTGACATTCTCGGGCCGGCATCGGCCAACTTTGACTACTCGCCGTTCCTCGCGGTAGGTGGAGATATAGCCCCGGGAACCTATGGATTCCAGGGCAGTTTCTCGCAGCTCAACGTCAGCCCGGGATCAGCTCAGACCCAGCCGATCAGCAAGCTGCAGGAGGCGAATGACCTGATGGTGGCACCTGGAACATTGAATGTTCCGGCCGGCGTCTATCCCGGAAGCGTGGATATCAACAAGGCGATCCACGTCAAGGGATCGTTCACAGTTGGCGGCACGTTTACGCTCAGCAACGCGGGCGCGCAGGTGAGTCCGGGAACGAGTCCGGGCATTATCAACTCGGGCAGCCTGACGCTCACAGCCGGCTCGACGGTCAATATTGAGATCAACGGCAATATCGCGGGCGTTCTCCATGACCAGCTGAACGTGACCGGCACGGTCGATCTCGGCGGGGCGACGCTCAATACGACGCTCGGCTATACGCCGACCGCAGGCCACAGCTATACGATCGTCAATAATGACGGCTCTGATGCAGTGACCGGTATCTTTGCCGGCATGCCTGAGGGAACGGTCTTCTTTGAGGGGCCACATTCCTTCAAGATCAGCTACGTAGGCGGCACGGGCAATGACGTGGTCATTACCTCGGTCGTTTATTGCAACACCGTCTCGATCTCGACGGGCATTACTTCATTGACCGGTGCCAGCGTCAACGTGCCGATCAATGTCGATGATACGACCGGAAAGGGGCTGTATTCGACAGACTACACGCTTACCTATGACCCGGCCGTCATCAATGCGCCGGTGGTCTCGCTTGGCACGGTCTCGACCGGCAGCGTGCTGACGGTAAATGGCACGACGCCGGGTGTGTTGATCATCTCGATCTTCCAATCGACGCCGTGGACAGGTGCGGGCACGCTCGCAAATGTCTCGTTCACCGCCGTCGGATTGCCCGGCACGTCGAGCCCGGTGACGTTCTCGGCCTTTAAGTTCAATGAGGGCACGCAATGCCTCACGACCTCAAATGGCCTCGTCACCATCATCGGCGGCACCATCACCGGAACGGTCACCTACGGTAATGCCCTCAGCGGCCCCGCACCGCCAAGGTATGTACCAAATGCGACCATTAATGGCAGCGGCCCGACGCCCGTCTCGACGACATCGTCAGCCGTTGGCTGTCCGATAGCACCATGCGGCACGTATTCGTTGAGCGGCTTTGTCGCGGGCAGCTATACAAGGTCGGCGTCAAAGACCGGCGGCATTCCGGCCGTCACGATCACTTCGTTCGACTCGTCGAGGATCGCCCAGCACGTGGTCGGATTGGTTCCCTTCATTGGGCCCAATCAGGCCACGGTTGCAGACGTGAGCGGAACGGGCGGCGTTACATCATTCGATGCATCGCTGATCGCCCGCTATGTCGTGGCGCTGCCGGGATCGGGGACGACCGGTAACTGGGTCTTCACGCCGACCAGCTACGGGCCGTCAACCGTTTACGCAAACATCACCGGTGAGGACTATACCGCACTGCTGATGGGCGATGTGACCGGTAACTGGGATTGGCCGGCCGCACATCCGGGTGGACGCATGGCACTCGGCGAAAGGCCGCGGCTCCCAACGCTCACCGCACCGACGATGACAGCCCGATCGGGTATGGCGTTCACGGTCCCGCTCAGGGTCGCAAACGTTGTCGATCAGGAGGTCACATCGTATCAATTTAACGTGCGATACGATTCGACGGTCATCAGACCGGCGGCCGATCCGATCCGTCTTGCAAGCACAGTCAGCGACGGCATGGTCGCCACCGTGAATGCCGAGGAGCCGGGCCTGCTTAGGGTCGCGGTATTCAGTGCTCTGCCGCTGACTGCCGACGGCGTTCTCGCCAATCTGAGGTTTGTCGCCGTAGGCCATGCGGGCACAGCGACGTCGCTCGTTTGGGAAGACGCCCTGATCAACGAGGGAACGCCCGGACACCGCTCGGTCGATGGGCAGATCAGCATCATTGCCGGTGCGACCGACCTCGACGACACGGACCTCGCAGGCCGCCTGCTCACTGCAACGGGCGAACCGGTCGCCTTTGCAGCGGTGACCATCACAGACAGTATGGGGATCACGCATACAAGCTATTCCGATAAGGCCGGTCAATTCCGGTTTGACGGAGTCCAGCTTGGTGAGACCTATACGGTATCGGTCGTCGCAGATCGCTATACGTTCACGCCCATTACCGTGAGCGTTGTCGATGCCGTGACGCTCATTGACCTGATCGCGCAGCCGTAATACGCGATCGCTTCACTCAAGAGGGCGGGAGCGATCCCGCCCTTCTTTTCACTTTTTTAAGGAGGATGTATGAGGTCTAAGCTTCGACGGTCGCTGGTGGCCGCACTAGTGCTCGGTCTTCTAATAGTTTGGGTCGCTGTGAGCGAAGGTCAGCTTCGCACAGCCGTCGATGCGGCGGGATCGCCCGTCGTGGTAACAGCCCCGACGATGAATGTCCTGCCCGCCTCGAGCATCACTGCGCCCGTAATGGTCAGCGATACCACGGGCCGCAACATCCTCTCGTACGATTTTAGAGTTACCTACGATCCGGCAGTAATAACGCCCCAGGTCCCGGCCGTCACCGTGGCCGGAACCATCAGCGATCCCGGCCTGGTCACGATCAATGATCTTACCCCCGGTCTGCTGATCGTCTCTTATTTTCGCGCTTCGCCGCCGCTCACGGGTGCGGGGACGCTATTCAATTTCAAATTCAATGCGATCGGCGGGATCGGGACATTCTCTAACCTGACTTGGACGGATTTCTATTTTAACGAGACGATTCCCGAAGATCTTACGGTTAACGGTTTGATAACTATCATCGGGCCAACACCGACGCCGACACCAACTCCGACGCCGACGCCGACACCGACGCCGACACCTACGCCGACGCCAACACCTACGC
>MTBK01276736.1_pt1 | contig 82788 bp, 56 predicted proteins | sample 1535981 | NCBI WGS metagenome assembly MTBK01 (sample SAMN06109225, study PRJNA356200) | anaerobic digester metagenome | isolation source: biogas reactors fed with pig manure or primary and secondary sludge | place: Spain | collected 2016-06-30
CTCAACAGAGTAGGAAGAGGACCCGGAGAGTATCTTACAATAAGCAATTTTGTTTTCTCGCCAAACAGAAAAATATTATATCTGTTTTCTTCCGGCGATAACTCAATATTTCAATTTTCTGTTCCTGAAATGCGCTTCTTAAAGTCTATAAAAGTGGAACAGATGACATGTTTTGCAGAGCATGATGATTCTACACTTATTGTGAGATCAAATATTAATGGAGAAAACGGCATATATTTCATAAACGCCAACAATGGAGAGATTATGGGCAAACTGAAGGATATTTCGGGTTTTTCATTATCTTTCAATGAAAAAATGGATTTCTACCAGCCGAAACACAGAATCCTATCGGAAATAGGCAGCACCAATATTATATCAGAAATACCTCGTAAGGTAGGAGATGAAGAGAGATTGTTATTTGTGTATGATTTCGGACAATCGGGAATCCCGAAGGAATATGATGATTGTTCCCTGTATAATATTACGTCGTTGATGCGTTTGATGCAGTATGTCAGACAAAACTCAGATAATGTTTATGTAGGCGGTTTCTGTTGTAAGGCTGATAAAAATGCTATTTCTTTCTGGTATCGTCGGATAAACACAGAGAATAAAGCCGATATGAGGTTTTATTGGACAGATGGAAAGAACACGAAGAGATATGGGGGATTCCGTTTATCTGCTATGAGGAATCCTATTGTTCCGGATTGTGTAACTGATGATGGTTATGCGTCTATACTTGAAGGCTCGCCTGAATTTCTCTTTGATTCACAACAATCATTCAGCTCCATTTCGGCTGAAATTAAACAGGTTGTGAGTACCCAAAAAATGAACAATCCGGTTTTAATCTACTATCCTATAAAGTAGTTTGCATGGCATAAGACAACATTTCCGGTTGAAAATAGGGCACACTGCCTTCTGAAGAATCGAAAACATATCATTATCTTTGGTGATTGATAAAAAAACAACAGAGAGAAAAGAATATGGGTAGATCATTTCGAGGCGGCGTTCGGTTGAACCGAAGAGCCATGACAGATCTCATAACGGACTGGTTTAATGAAAATCAGGACAGGTCTGTCACTGTAAAGAGACTTTGTGATGAACTGAAACTCAAGACTCATCCAATGCGCAACATGTGTGCGGATATTGTCATGGACCTGGTCGAAGAGGGATTTCTTAGAGAGAAGGGCGGGCAGTTTCAGCTCATGCATAAGAGCCGGTTTTTGGAGGGAATCTTACAGCGCAGAGCAGGGGGCAAGAACTATTTCGTGCCTGATGACGGCAGCAACCCGATATTCATTGCCGACCGTAATTCGGCCGGTGCGGCTAACGGCGACAGGGTGCGTATAGCCCAGTTTGCCCGAAGACCGCGTTCCGGTCCTGAGGGCGAAGTCGTCGAAATCCTGAAACGCGCCAAGGATGTTTTTGTAGGCACACTTCAGGTAAAAGGCAAATTCGCCTATCTGGTCACTCCCGACAAATCGGACCGCGACATATTCATTCCCATTTCCAACCTCAATAAGGGAAAGGACGGCGAGAAGGCTGTCGTAAAGATAATAGATTGGCCCGATACGCCCGATCGCAATCCTGTGGGCAGGGTCATTGACATACTCGGCCCTGCCGGCGAGAACAACACCGAGATGCATGCCATTCTGGCCGAATATGGTCTGCCCTACAGCTATCCTGAAAAAATCGAGAAAGCCGCCGAAAAGATCTCTTCCGAAATCACGGATGAGGCTCTTGCAAATCGGGAGGATTTCCGTAACGTTACCACTTTTACCATTGATCCGCACGATGCCAAGGACTATGACGATGCGCTCTCCCTGCGCCCCATAAAGAAGGGGCTTTGGGAGGTCGGAGTCCATATAGCCGATGTCAGTCACTATGTTCAGGAGGGAAGTATTATAGACAAGGAGGCCTATAAACGCGCTACCTCAATCTATCTGGTTGACCGCACCATACCCATGCTTCCGGAAAAGCTCTCCAACAACCTCTGTTCGCTCCGTCAGGACGAGGACAAACTGACATATTCCGTCATTATGGAGATGACCGATACCGGTCTGATCAAACGGTCGAGGATTGTCCGTACGGTAATTCGCAGTAACCGTCGCTTCACATACGAGGAGGTGCAGGATATCATTGAACGTGAGCAGCAGGGCGGCAGGGAGAGATTGCCGGGCGATGAGTTTGCGAGCGAGATAATGACTCTCGATTCGCTGGCCAAGGCTTTGCGTGCCAAACGCTTTGCCGATGGCGCTCTGAGTTTTGACCGTGTTGAAGTCCGTTTCGACATTGATGAGAAGGGACATCCGGTAAGCGTCTATTTCAAGGAGTCCAAAGATGCCAACAACCTTATTGAAGAGTTTATGTTGGTTGCCAACCGTACGGTGGCCGAATTAATTGGCAAAACCCGGGGTGGGGCAAAACCCAAGACATTTGTCTATCGGGTTCATGACGAGCCTGACCCTGAGCGCATGGCTAACCTGCAGAAGTTTGTCGCCAAATTCGGCTATAAGCTTAAGACTAGCGGTGACAGCGTTGAAATGGCAAAGTCCATGAACCGCATGCTCACCGAGGTCAAGGGAAAAAAGGAACAGGAGCTCATAGAAACTATTTCAATTCGTTCTATGCAGAAAGCATGCTACACGACCGACAACATAGGTCACTACGGACTTGCTTTCGAGTATTACACCCACTTCACCTCGCCCATACGGCGCTATCCGGACCTTATGGTGCATCGACTTCTGACCCGCTACCTGAGCGGCGGACGCAGTGTCGGTAAGGCTAAATACGAAGAGCACTGTGAGCACTGCTCCGCATGCGAACAACTGGCCGAACAGGCCGAACGCGACAGTATTAAGTACAAGCAGGTGGAGTATATGGCTGACCGTCTTGGACAGGTCTTTGATGCTGTGATAAGCGGAGTTACCGAGTGGGGGATCTATGCTGAAATCATCGAAAACAAGTGCGAGGGTATGATCCCCATACGTACTCTGGAGGGTGACTATTTCGAGTTTGACGAAAAGAACTACTCTCTGATAGGCCAGCGTACCCGTAAGCGTTACCGGCTGGGCGACCGGGTGCGCATCAGAGTGGCGCGGTGCAATCTTGAAAAGAAGCAGATAGACTATGATCTGGTCTCATCGGAAAACAATATAGAGCAGGAATAACGGGGTATATCAGGAAAAACCGTGAACAGTGGACACTCCGGAACCCTAAGGATAGGGAACGCTTGGAATCACCGGAGAATTTTACGGAATTTAGAAAACGATAATAGAATAGAAATATAGAAAAGAGAGAAAATGCATTTAAAACGGATTTTGTTGCTTTCCGCCACGCTTTTTATGCTATGCGTGCCGACGGCGGAGGCGGGCGGAGGAACCAATCCTTCCTACAGCAGGACACTGCGCGTAAATTACACTTTTTCGGGCAACAGCAAAGAGACCTATATCTTCCTTGATGATTTGAACTTCTTTGACGGGTGGGCCGGCCGGAATGTGAATATGAACAGACTCTGCCTTGAGGGTAACGGTCAGATAACAATGAGAGATGAAGTTACGGGCGACACCCTCTACCGTACCTCGTTCAGCACCCTTTTTCAGGAGTGGCAGAACACCGAAGAGGCTACCAAGGTGAGTCGCAGTTTTGAAAACGTCTTCCTGCTCCCCATGCCGCAGGAAAAAGCTGAGGTTGAGGTAAAACTGGTGAACAATTATAATAAGGTGGTGGCAACCCTGCGCCATACGGTCGATCCTGAGGATATTCTGATACGTAGGACAGGCACGAATCCGCCCGAGTGGAAATATCTGCACAATGGGGGTTCTCCCGAGGAATGTATCGATGTGATCATAGTCCCTGAAGGCTATGCAGCCTCCAGTATGGACCTCTTTTATGAGGATGCCGGGAAGGCAGTAAGCAGCCTGCTTTCGCATGAGCCTTTCAAGACTATGCAGAGCCGGTTCAATTTTCTGGCGGTCGAACTGGCATCCGAAGATGACATTGTCAGCAGTCCCAAGAACGGAGTTTGGACCGAGACGGCGCTGTCGTCACATTTCAGCACCTTCTACTCCGACCGCTACCTCACCACATCGCGACTCCGGCAGCTTCACGATCATCTGGCCGGCATACCTTACGAACATATCATCATACTGGCAAATACCGATATATATGGCGGCGGAGGCATTTTCAACTCCTACACCATTACCACAGCACATCATGCCCAATTTGCGCCGGTGGTGGTCCATGAGTTCGGACACAGCTTTGGCGGACTGGCCGATGAATACTATTACGATGACCAGTTTGAACAGTACTACAACTCCGAGACCGAGCCGTGGGAACCCAATCTGACCACGCTTGTCGATTTTGATTCCAAGTGGAAGGATATGATCCCGGCCGATGTGAAGCTGCCTACGCCCGTTCCCGTCGGCGGCCCGCGTGACAGGATGGACGAGAATCAGCGCCTGGAGGTGGCCAAGCTGCCTCCGATAGGACTTTACGAGGGCGGCGGATATCTCTCCAAAGGGGTCTGGCGGGCTTCGTTCGACTGCCGTATGCATACAAATCTGTATCCTGAATTTTGTCCCGTCTGCAGGCGTTCTCTGGAGCGTATGATCCGATTCCATACCGAGGAGTTTTCCTCTCTCAGGGATAATTGATACATTTGCACCAGATTATATTGACTTTATGAAAATTAGAAGTAAAGCTCCGTTGCGTTTAGGTTTTGCGGGAGGAGGCAGTGACGTCTCCCCTTACAGTGAACTCTATGGCGGCCTGATACTGAATGCCACCATCAATCTTTATGCATACTGTACCATTGAGGAGACCTTTGACGGGACTGTAACCCTGTCGGCCACCGACTTGGGGCTCACCGTCTCATATCCGCTGTCCGACTCGCTTCCTCTGGACGGGAGGCTGGATCTCCATAAGGGGGTGTTCAACCGTGTTATCAAGGATTTCGAAGTAGAACCCAGGGCATGCCGTATAACCACCTATTCCGATGCTCCCGCCGGCAGCGGTCTGGGTTCGTCATCCACTATGGTGGTCTGCATACTCAGGGCTTTTGTCGAGTGGTATAACCTGCCTATGGGCGACTATGAAATAGCCCATCTGGCTTATCAGATCGAGCGGATCGACCTGGCGCTCAGCGGCGGCAAGCAGGATCAGTATGCCGCTGCCTTCGGAGGTTTCAATTTCATGGAGTTCCTTACCGGCGGCAATGTGATAGTCAATCCTTTACGTGTCAAGCGCTGGATAGTCGATGAGTTGGAATCATCGATAGTGCTCTACTATACGGGAGCCTCCCGCTCATCGGCAGCCATTATTGAGGAGCAGCAGAAGAATACCAGCAGCGGCAATGTCCGGGCCATTGAGGCCATGCACCGCATACGTCAGAGCGCGATTGATATGAAAAGAGCTCTGCTGGAGGGTAACATCGAAGGGTTTGCCCGGATTTTGGGTCAGGCCTGGGAGGACAAGAAGAAGATGGCTTCGGCCATAAGCAATCCCATGATCCAGGAGGCCTTCGAAACGGCTTTCGCTGCCGGCGCCACAGCCGGAAAGGTGAGCGGAGCGGGCGGCGGCGGATTCATTATTTTTATGACCGATCCCGTAAAACGGCGTCTTGTGATAAATGCTCTGAACGGTATGCCCGGTCAGGTGGTAGGTTTTAATTTCAGCGAAGAGGGCACTCACGGCTGGAAAATATATGATTGAAACAGTTATGATAAGTATAAAAGAAGAGATAATCCGCTCAATAGCGACCAAACAGGCCATTCTGGACAATGCAGATCTGCTGGCGCAGATTGAGCAGGCGGCCCGGATGCTGACACGCGCCTATAAAGAGGGTCACAGCGCTCTTTTGGCCGGGAACGGCGGATCGGCAGCCGATGCCCAGCATCTGGCAGGCGAGCTTGTAAACAAGTTCTACTTTGACCGTCCGGGTATCCCCGCACACTCTCTTAGCACCGACACTTCGGTTATGACAGCCATCGGAAATGACATAGGATTCAAATATCTGTTTGCCCGTCAGGTGCAGGCTCAGGGTGTAAGAGGCGATGTCTTTATAGGCATCTCCACATCGGGAAAATCGGAGAATATAATCGAGGCCTTTAAGGTCTGTCGTGAAAAAGGCATTGAGTCGATTGCTTTGACCGGCAGCAAACCCTCTCCCATGGATACTCTTGCCGACCTCTGTATAAAGGTACCTTCGGATTCTACTCCCCGCATACAGGAGTCGCATATTCTGATAGGCCATATAATCTGTGCCATAGTCGAGGAGAACCTTTTCGGAGAGAGCAAATGTTCGACGTTGTAATTCTGGCAGGGGGACTGGGCACACGGCTGCGCAGCGTGGTGAGCGATCTGCCTAAGTGCATGGCTCCGGTCGCAGGCCGTCCCTTCTTGGCCTGGATCCTGAAGTGGCTCGAAAAATATGATAATGTGGGCAGTATTGTACTCTCTCTGGGTTATAAGAGTCATGCTGTCACCGACTGGATTGAGTCGGACAGCCGTTTCAGTTCGCTCTCCATCGATTGGGTTATCGAAGAGACTCCGCTCGGCACCGGCGGCGGTATGAGACTGGCCATGACGAAAGTCAAAGCCGACCGTGTCATAGTGCTTAACGGTGACACCTTTTTCGATGTTGACCTGAACTCCTTCATAGCATTCAGCAAACGGAAAGACACCCCGCTGGCGGTGGCTTTAAAACCCATGACCGCTTTTGACCGTTACGGTTCGGTCACGCTGGCCGATGACGGCAGAATTGTCTCTTTCAATGAGAAAGGATGGTGTGACAGGGGTCTGATTAACGGCGGCGTTTACTGCATCGACCCGCGCGCCGGACTGTTTGAAGGCAGACCGCACCGCTTCTCGTTCGAGAAGGAGATACTGGAGCCCATGTCGCGCGAAAAAAGCCTCTACGGATTTGTGAGCGACGGCCCTTTCATAGATATAGGAATACCTGAAGATTACGCCCTGGCGCAGACTTTTCTTCCGGCAAATATCTGAAAACGTCATGACTATTCCCGAACCGCTTATTGAGAAATGTGACACGCTCTTTCTGGACCGTGACGGAGTGGTAAACGTATGGCTCCCCGGCAACTATGTAAAGAGCTGGGACGAGTTCCGCTTCAACGAGGGGTTCCTGGATTTCATAGGCCGCTATTCAAGCCGTTTCCGCCATATATTCATAGTTACCAACCAGCGCGGAGTAGGCCGCGGACTGATGTCGATGGAGCAGCTCGAGGAGATACATTCCCGTATGATGGATATAATATCCCGGGCAGGAGGCCGAATAGACCGCATATACTTTTCTACAGCCGTTGACGACAGTGACCCTATGCGTAAACCCAATCCCGGAATGGCTCTTAAGGCAGCAGAGGAGTTCCCCGATGTAAAGCTGGACCGCTCGCTTATGATAGGCGACCAGCCGTCGGACCGGCGGTTTGCACAAAATTGCGGGATGCACTTTCTCCGGTGGGAGTGATGCCGGTTCCTATATGTGGAGTTCTGCTATTCGGCGGCTTTTCTGACCGATCTGGTCATATTTGACCAGGAGTATTTCTTCTTCTCCTTTAGAATCCCTTCTGTAAACTCTTCCTGACGGTTGTTTTTGAAAAAATCTGTCAGGGCATCGGCTATATCATCCACGTCCGGCTTTACCACATAGCCTACGCTTCCGTGGGGCACAATCTCGGCCAGACCGCCTACATCGGTTACCAGCATAGGTTTCTCAAAGTGATATGCTATCTGGGTCACACCGCTCTGTGTGGCCGATTTGTAGGGTTGGACTATTATGTCGGCTGCACCGAAACAGTACTTTACCTCACTGTCGGGCACAAAATCGCTCTTCCAGACCACAAGGCCTTCAAGCCCCAGCTCCTTTTCAAGTTCGAAGTATTTTTCCGAACCGCTGTAGAACTCGCCTGCCACTATAAGGCGTACATCCATTTTCCGAAAGCGGCTGTCGGCATATGCCCTGAGTATCAGGTCCAGCCCCTTGTAGTCGCGTATCAGCCCGAAGAAGAGCATATAACGCTTCGAGGGATCCAGCCCGAGGAAGCTGAGCGACTCCTTGCGTGCAGCCTTGGGACCGAAGTTGTCATATAGCGGATGGGGGCAGAAGACGCGCGGCTTAGCGGTGTCGAACTGTCCAAGATCTTCCAGAACCGATTCGGACATTGCCACAAAACCGTCAACCGAGCGGGTGAAATATCTGCTCAGCAGACGGTCGCCCGGACGGCGCTCATGGGGGATTATGTTGTCCAGAATAGAGACGACGCGTGTTTTACCGTTCCTGCGCACCATACGGGCCACCTTGCCGAGAGCGGGAGCCATGAAAGGCAGCCAGAACTTGATTATCAGAATATCGGGCTTCATCTCTCTTATGGTACGCCCTGTCTTTATCCAGTTAAACGGGTTTACCGAATTAAGACTCCGTATGATATTGAGGTCGGTCGGCTCCGGTTCCGATGAATACTGCGTTTTTCCGGGAAAAAGAAATGAGGGATACTGCAGAGAAAATGTATGTATGGTAACGTCGTCGTTTTCAGCCGAAAATTCACGTGCAAGGCGCTCATTGTAAATAGCCAGTCCGCCTCTGTATGGCCATGCCGTGCCTAAAATCACTATTTTCATAACTTATAAAGGGGTTTTATAAAGCAAAAATAGTATTTTCGCACAACAAAACCACATGTAATCCCAATAACTATGGATAAAAACAACTACAAAAAATATCTGCCCTATATTGTGGCTCTGGTACTCTTCGTCATCATATCGTCACTTTACTGTCTTCCGGTATTTCAGGGGAAAGTAATCCATACGAGTGATGATGTTCAGGCTCTTTCGGCCGTACAGGAGGCCAGACAGTACCATAAGGATACCGGAAACTATACGTGGTGGACGGGTTCCATGTTTGCCGGAATGCCCAACTACCAGATAGGCGGCGGCAAATACCTGTCGGCAAAACTTATGAAACCGCTTTTGAAGATATGCCATCCCTCGTCAACGGATATGCATCTGGTATTCCTTATGTTCTTCTGCTGTTTCTACATACTGTTAAGAGCTTTCAAAGTTGACAAATGGCTCTCGATAGTGGGGGCGCTGGCTACGGGATTCTCCTCCTATTTCTTCATAATCGAGGCGGCAGGACATAACGGCAAGGCATGGTCAATTGCCATGATGTCGGTGGTACTGGCCGGTTTCTATCTGATTTTCAAAAAAAAGTACGGGTGGGGTGTAGCCCTGACCATGATATTTACGGCTATGGGATTTTCGCCCCATCCTCAAATGGCCTACTACATGTTCATGCTCATAGGAGTACTTTTCCTAACCGAAATAATTATCCATGTAAAGGAAAAAAGGTATAAGGATCTGGCCATTGCCACAGCCCTTTTTGTCGGTTCCGTCATAGTTGGTCTGGGAACGGGCAGCGCCAACATCTTCGCAAACCAGGAGTATGCCGCCGAGACGATGCGGGGCGGCCATTCCGAGTTGACATCGGAATCCGATGCCAATAAAACCAGCGGGCTGAACCTGGATTATGCCACGGCCTGGAGTTACGGCATTGACGAATCCCTGACATTCCTTATTCCGGGCTATATGGGAACAGCCTCGAGCAATAATGTAGGTACGGAGTCCGTGCTGTATAAGACTATGGTAAAGAACGGCGTACCGAAATCCGATGCCGGGCAGATTGCCGAATCCGCTCCGACCTACTGGGGGGAGCAGCCCTTTACAGTCGGTTCGGTCTATGCCGGTGCCGCAGTCTGTTTCCTCTTTTTGCTGGGCCTGCTCATAGTCAGAGGACCATATAAATGGGGTCTGCTTATAGCTACCTTCTTCTCTTTTGCACTCTCATGGGGCAAGAACTGGATGGGGCTTACCGAATTCTTTTTCAACTGGTTCCCGCTGTACGATAAGTTCCGTTCGGTCTCTTCAATCCTGATTGTTGCCGAAATCACTATGCCGCTGCTGGGATTCCTTGCCATAAAGCAGATCATGGATAACAGAGTGGAGAAGGAGAGACTTAACCGAAGCATATATATTGCGGCGGGGGTGACGGGAGGAATATGTCTGATTCTGGCCCTCTTCGGCGGTTCCATCCTCTCATTCACATCGTCCTATGATGCCGCCATTCAGAATGCTTGGCCGGAATGGCTCTATGCGGCGCTGATTGAGCAGCGCGCCTCCATTCTACGTAACGATTCGTTCCGTTCGCTGCTCTTTGTCCTGCTCACTGCCGGTGTGGTATGGCTCTATTCCAACGGAAAGATAAGAGAGAGGGCAATGTTTATTGCATTGGGCGCTATCGTGCTGCTGGATATGTGGCCTGTTGACAGACGCTTCCTTAACGACAGCAACTATGTCACTCCCAAACAGGACCAAAGCAGCTTTGCAATGCAGTCCTATGAGAAGGCCATATTGGATGACCCCGATCCGCATTACCGTGTGATCAATCTTACTACCAACACCTTCAACGATGCCCGTACTTCGTACTACCTCAAGTCGCTGGGAGGATACAGCGCCGCCAAACTGCGCCGTTATCAGGATATAATAGATCAGTATCTTTCAAAATTCGATTTGAATATAGTGAGCATGCTCAACGGAAAATATATAATAACGGCCGATGATGACGGCAGACCTCTTCCGCTACGCAACCCCGGTGCTATGGGCAACGCCTGGTTTGTCGATTCCATTGTAGTGGTTGGCGGTCCGGTTGAGGAGTGTGCTGCACTTGGAGAGATAAACCTGAGGAACACGGCTGTGCTGGACCGGGAGTTTTCGGATTTCGTGAGCGGCTTCAAACCGGGTCATGTCGCTTCGGCAACCGTCAGACTCAACACCTATGCACCCGATGTCCTGACCTACAGTTCCTCTTCTTCGGCCGATGGAACGGCGGTGTTCTCCGAAATCTACTATCCACATGGATGGAAGGCCTATATTGATGGCGAGAAGGCCGAGATATTCCGTGTAAACTATCTTCTAAGGGCATTGAATATTCCTGCAGGAGAGCATGAGATACGTTTCGAGTTCCGTCCCGAAAGTGTCAGGAAGGGCGATATACTCTCCGGAATATTTGTGGGGATTATGTATGCTACCGTTCTCTCTTTGATAGCAGGAACTTTAATAAGGAGAGGTCGTCAGCGTAGGTCAGCTTGATATTCTCCTTACTTCCGGGCACTATACCTACTTTTACTTCGGGCAGGTAACGCAGCACAGTGCCGCAGTCGTCGGTAGTGTTGAACCGGGCATCTTTCAGCGCAATACGGTAAGCTTCGGCTATGGTTTTCTGACGAAATCCCTGCGGAGTCTGCATGTGCCACAGAAGGCTGCGGTCCTGAATCGCGGTCATACAGGTTCCTTTGCTGTCACACTGTACTATTGTGTCAACTGCAGGGATGGCCACATCAATGGCATCGAAACTCTCCATAGCCTTCAGTGCATCGTCTATTATGCGCTTTGATACGAGCGGACGTGCGGCATCATGGAAGAGCATAATTGTTTCGGGGGCGTGGCTGAAATGGCCTACTGCCGCAAGACTTGACTCATAACGCTCTTTGCCGCCGGTCAATATGGCCGTTACTTTGCTCCAACTGTTCTTCTGAACCAGACCCTTCACCTGCTCCATATATTCCGGAGCGGTCACAATCACTATTTCGTCTATGCCTTTATTATCGTGAAAAGTCTGTACGGAATGTTCCAAAACGGTCTTGCCGCCCAGTTTTAGAAACTGTTTGGGGATGGTCAGACCGGTTCTTGAACCGGAGCCTGCGGCAAGTATGACTCCGACCGTACTCATATCTCTTTTAGCAGACCTCGCTGCCGGGCTTGACAGCTCTTTGTACTGTGATCACTGCATAGGAGTCGTCTGTGGCATCAGAGGCACTCAGTATCATACCCTGACTCTCTATGCCGCGTATCTTGCGCGGAGCCAGATTGGCAATGAAGCAGACCTGTTTGCCTACCAGATCCTCAGGTTTATACCAATCCGCTATGCCTGAAACTATTGTGCGGCATCCCAGTCCGTCGTCAATGCGGAATTGTAGCAGTTTGTCGGCCTTGGGTACTTTGGTACACTCCAGCACAGTGCCTATGCGCAGATCCATTTTTTCAAACTCCGGGAACTCTATGTCGGGTTTTATCGGATTTGCAGGTTGTGACTCTGCCCCATTCTCCGCCGCTTCCTTCTTTTGTTTGAACAGTTTCTGAATCTGTGCCTCAATTGCATCGTCCTCAATCTTCTCAAACAGAAGCTCGGGCTTACAGAGTTTGTGTCCGGCTTCCAGCAGGTCAAAGCTGCCCAGATCTTCCCACCAGACCTCTTCAAGGGCTATCATCTTGCGCAGTTTCTCGCATGAGAAAGGCAGGAACGGCTCAAAAGCTATGGAGAGGTTGGCTACCATCTGGACCGACAGATTAAGTATGGTCTCCACACGTTTCATATCTGTTTTGGCCAGCTTCCAGGGCTCGGTGTCGGCAAGATACTTGTTGCCGATGCGGGCCAGGTTCATAGCCTCTTTCTGAGCATCGCGGAACTTGAAGTTATCCAGAAGCGACTCCAGTTGTTGTTTGACTTCGTCAAACTCTTTCAGGGTGTTGCGGTCATAGTCGGTAAGCTCTCCGCGAGGGGGCACAATGCCGTCAAAATACTTGTCGGTTAGCACAAGAGCGCGGTTTACAAAGTTGCCGAAGATGGCCACCAACTCGTTGTTGTTGTGAGCCTGGAAATTTTTCCATGTAAAATTGTTATCCTTTGTCTCGGGGGCATTGGCTGTGAGCACATAACGCATCACATCGGCCTTGCCGGGAAAATCTTCCAGATATTCGTCCACCCAGACTGCCCAGTTGCGCGATGTGGAGATCTTGTCATCCTCCAGATTCAAAAACTCGTTACTGGGCACATTGTCGGGCAGTGTATAGGTGCCCTCGGCCTTCAGCATGGCAGGAAAGACAATGCAGTGGAAGACAATGTTGTCCTTGCCGATGAAATGTACAATACGGGTGTCGGGCTCTTTCCACCAGGTCTCCCAACTGCCGCGTTCGGGGTTTTGGTCGCAGAACTCCTTGGTGTAGCTTATGTAGCCTATCGGAGCATCGAACCAGACGTAAAGGACCTTGCCTTCGGCATTATCCACCGGCACGGGGATTCCCCAGTCCAGGTCGCGGCTCACGGCACGCGGCTGCAGACCCATATCCAGCCAGCTTTTACACTGACCGTAAACATTGGGACGCCACTCTTTATGCTCCTCAAGGATCCATTTTTCCAGCCACTCCTGATACTGTTCCAACGGCAGATACCAGTGTGTGGTCTCTTTCATCACAGGTTTGCTGCCGGAAACGGTGCTTACCGGATTGATAAGATCGGTGGGCGAGAGTGAAGTACAGCACTTCTCGCACTGGTCGCCGTAAGCCTTTTCGTGGTGGCAGCAGGGACATTCACCCGTTATGTAGCGGTCGGCAAGGAACATACGCGCCTCTTCGTCATAGTACTGTTCGCAGGTCTTCTCTATGAACTTGCCGTTATCGTAAAGTTTGCGAAAAAAATCCGATGCCAGCTTATGGTGAACCTCGGAGCTGGTACGTCCGTAAAAATCGTATGAAATACCCATACCCTTGAAGGTCTCCTTCATCAGGTAGTGGTAGCGGTCAATTATCTCCTTGGGCGTGACACCCTCCTTCTTGGCGCGGATGGTTATAGGCACACCGTGTTCGTCGCTGCCGCCTATGAATAATACGTCAGCCTTTTTGAGTCGCTGGTAACGCACGTATATGTCGGCCGGAACATATGCGCCGGCCAGATGTCCTATGTGAAGCGGCCCGTTGGCGTAGGGCAGGGCCGATGTAACCAGAATCCTCTTGAATTTTTTCATCTTCAATCTCTTTTTTCTTTCAACCCGCGAATTTACACTATTATTCAGACAAATCCGTGATTTTGGCTCCCTTTATTTGAGAGCGACATGGGTTGACGGCTATAAGTGTCTGCACGTTTCACGGTCCGGAGGACTACAAGTGTCCCCACGTTCCGCGGTCCAGACTGCGGTATGCGACAGCTTCGGCAATGTGGGAAGGTTCTATGGTGCGGGACTGCTCCATGTCGGCTATGGTGCGGGCCACTTTCAAAATACGGTCGTATGCCCGTGCCGAAAGGTTTAGCCGGTTCATAGCTTCACCCAGAATACGCAAGCCGGCGGGTTCGGCCAGGGCGTATCTGCGCAACAGACGCGAACTCATCTGGGCGTTGCAGTAAACACCCTTTTCAGCGGCGAAACGGGTGGCCTGTATCCGACGGGCTTTAATCACTCTTTCGCGTATTGAGAGACTTGACTCTCCTTTTTGACTTGACGAAATATCCTCAAAGCCTACCGGGAGGATTTCGCATTGAAGGTCAAAGCGGTCCATAAGCGGACCGGAAATCTTCCTCAGATAACGCTCTATAAGGGGCGGAGTACAGTGACACTCCTTGGTGGGGTGGTTGTAATAACCGCAGGGACAGGGATTCATCGATGCCACCAGCATAAACGATGCGGGATATTCAACCCTGTATTTGGCTCTTGAAATCACTATTGTCCTGTCTTCAAGCGGCTGGCGCAGCACCTCTAGTGATGAGCGTGCAAATTCCGGAAGTTCATCAAGATAGAGAACCCCGTTGTGGGCCAGACTTATCTCGCCGGGGCGAGCGTTGCTGCCCCCGCCGGTCAGCGCCACACCGGTTATGGTATGGTGAGGATTGCGAAAAGGCCTCTCGGTGATAAGTGTTGAGCCGTGACCGGTAAAGCCGGCTACCGAGTGTATTCGGGTGGTTTCTATGCTCTCTTCTTCGGTCAGCGGAGGCAAGATGGAGGGAAGTGCCTTGGCAATCATGGATTTGCCGCTTCCGGGCGGACCTATCATGATCATGTTATGTCCGCCTGCGGCAGCCACCTCAATCGCCCGTTTGATTGCAATCTGCCCCTTGATATCGGCAAAATCGCATCTCTGCGACACCGCCGATTCCGTATCTTCAAACCCGGGCTTTAAGGTTTTCCCTATCTTGTCCGGAGCATCATTCAGCAGATCGACCACTTCGCGGATATTCCTTGCTCCGTAAACATCAATCCCCTCGATTACGGCAGCTTCCGGTGCATTTTGAATGGGCAGTATAACCCCTTCAAACCCTTCGGCGCGGGCTTTCATGGCTATCGAAAGCGCCCCCTTTATAGGTTGCAGAGTACCGTCAAGCCCCATTTCGCCCATTATTATATATCTGCTCAGACTGCCGGTATTGATCTGACCTGCCGCCGCCATAATGCCAATTGCCAGCGGAAGGTCATAGGAGGCCCCCTCCTTACGTATGTCGGCAGGAGCCATATTGATGATTATCTGACATGAGGGGAACTTGTACCCATTTACATTGAATACCGATACAATACGTTCATGGCTCTCCTTGACGGCAATGTCGGGAAGACCCACAAGAAAGAATCTGATACCCCGGGAGGTGTTTGCTTCGATGGTTACAACATAGGCGTCTATCCCCTGGACAGCCGCCCCGAAAACTTTTACAAGCATGGTATTTCTCTTTTAAGCAGTGTTTTTTACGGTAATCGGGTGCGGAAAGGCTGTTCAAACCGCACTTCAAAGGTAGTTAAGAGAGCTGAGAATCACAAACCTGTGATGCGATATTTTCTGGGAGTTATCCTGTCGGTTCTCTCTTTAAGCGGAAGCTCCGCATCAAGGCGGACATCCATCTCTTCAAGCGAACCGGTCTTCAGAATAATGCGTTTCAGGCCGGAAAAGAGTATATAGACCGGAAGCTCCTCTACTAAGCCGTCCCGTAACAGCCGGCTGTTCCACCCTTCGGTGTCACAATATGAGACCCACTCCACCGTATCCTTTTTTACCGCCTCTTTCCACCTTTCAAGATTTGTGTCGATAGATATGTCCGCTATGGTAAATTTGCGGTCGGCATAGTATTCCGAAAGGAGCGAGAGTTTTTTTCTGGCCTCATCGCTCTTCTCATTCCATGATGCCCATACGCATACAACCAGATGTTCGTTTTCAGCCACACTGGAGAAAGAGATCCTCTGCATTGTGGTATCATTAAGGAAGGTCCCCGAGACATAGTAGTTGCCGGTCAGCTCGGCTCCGAATCCCGATTTCAAATCGCCGATGAAGGGGCAATCCTGCATATTGCCGCTCATCTTTTTTATCAGGTTGTCAATATCCAACTGCTTTGCATGGTGTTTTTTGACCATATATTCGTAAAGCAGCATAGGGGTGACTTCACTGAAGGGGTCGGCTGTTATAAAAGAGTCAATGCGGGCGCAGATCTGATTTACGGCCGTGTCATTCGCGGCCGCCGATTTGAAGGCCTGATATGAATCATTGCAGTATCCGCCCTGAACCATAGTCTCGCCGCTGTCAGGAACAAACAGCGATGCCTCAATGCCTTTTTCGGCAAATAGAGCCTGCTCCCTTCCGTCGGGCAGGATCAGCAGCAGCGGAGTCACGGTATCGGGGGTAAAGGACCAGACGAATCTCTCTCCTGTAAAGCTGATGGTATCTATCCTGTCAAAGCGGTTGTCAATTCCAAGAACATATACGACCGATTCCGAACTGTTGCCGCTTAATGTCCCGTGCAGGACAAACAGATTCCTGTTCCTGTTGCACGCAGCCGCCGACAACAGGAGCAAAATCAGAATCGGCAGAAACCGGACAATATACCTCTTCATATATAACTTAGCTGTGTTACCTAATCTATTCTTTGGCGGCTCTTTTCCTTTCGGTGGCATCCAATATTATTTTTCTAATACGCATGCTTTTGGGTGTCACCTCCACATACTCATCGTTCTTGATATACTCAAGAGCCTCCTCAAGCGAAAAAACTATGGGAGGTGCCAGATGAGCTTTTTCGTCCGTACCGCTTGCGCGCATATTGGTCAGCTGCTTGCTTTTGCTCACGTTGACTACCAGATCCTTTTCGTGGACATGTTCACCCACCACCTGACCGGCATAGACCTCATCCTGCGGACTGACGAAAAACTTTCCGCGCTCCTGAAGCTTGTCCAGCGCATATGCAAAAACCGTTCCGGTCTCCATTGCTACCATTGAACCGTTCAGACGGCGTTCGATATCCCCCTTGTAAGGCTGGTACTCTTTGAAACGGTGAGCCATAACGGCTTCGCCCTGGGATGCCGTAAGGACATTTGTCCTGAGTCCGATGATACCGCGTGAAGGTATCTCAAAAACAATCACTACGCGATCTCCTTGGGTGTCCATCGATGTTATCTCGCCTTTCCGTTTGCTGGCAAGGTCTATCATTTTGCTTGCGAACTCTTCGGGGACGCTTATGGTAAGCTCTTCAATGGGTTCGCATGTTGCACCCTCAATCTCCTTCATGATAACCTGAGGCTGACCTACCTGCAGCTCATATCCTTCCCGGCGCATCGTTTCGATCAGAATTGAAAGATGCAGGACGCCGCGTCCGAAAACAATCCATTTGCTCTCGTCTCCGGCAGGTTTTACCCTCAGTGCCAGATTCTTGTCCAGCTCCAGATTCAGACGCTCCTGAATATGTCTTGAAGTCACATATTTCCCCTCTTTTCCAAAGAACGGAGAGTCGTTTATTGAAAAGAGCATACTCATTGTAGGCTCGTCAATATCTATGGGAGGCAGCGGCTCGGGATTATCGGCATCGCAAACGGTGTCACCTATCTCAAAACTCTCCAGACCCACTATGGCGCAGATATCTCCGGCATCGACCGAGCGTACCTTTTTATGCCCCATACCCTCAAAGGTGTGAATCTCCTTTATCTTTACCTTCTCCATAGAACCGTCTCTGTGTGCCAGAAGGCATGACATACCTTCGCTTAGACTGCCCCTATTTATCCGTCCTACGGCTATACGGCCGGTATATGGCGAATAATCTAGCGATGTAATGAGCATCTGAAGCGTCCCCTCCTCACTTTTTGGAGCGGGGATATGTTCGATTATGGCATCGAGCAGAGGATATATGTTGTCGGTAGGCTCTTTCCAATCAGCGCTCATCCAGTTATATTTTGCCGAGCCGTAGAGTATGGGAAAGTCCAGTTGCTCTTCGGTGGCATCCAGTGCGAACATCAGGTCGAAGACCATCTCATACACCTCATCGGGCCGGCAGTTGGGCTTATCTACCTTATTAACTACAACTATGGGTTTTAGTCCTATTTCCAGAGCCTTCTGAAGGACGAAACGTGTCTGAGGCATAGGACCTTCGAAAGCATCGACCAACAGGATACAGCCGTCGGCCATATTCAGCACACGCTCTACCTCACCTCCGAAATCCGAGTGTCCCGGGGTATCTATGATATTTATTTTTGTCTCCTTGTAGGTAATTGATACGTTTTTGGAGAGAATGGTTATACCCCGTTCGCGCTCCAGGTCGTTGTTGTCAAGCATAAGCTCTCCTTTGGTCTGATTCTCGCGGAACAGGTTTCCCGCTATCATCATTTTGTCAACCAGAGTGGTCTTTCCGTGATCGACGTGTGCTATTATGGCTATGTTCCTTATGTTCATTCAGTGTTGTTTACCTATGCTTACTGTAACAGGGCCCAATCAAGGGCATGTTCCGAATTCGGCGGCAAAGTTACGTGAAAATATTAGAAAAACATTGTGTATTGAAAAAGAAGCCGTATCTTTGCGCCCGCTAAACCAGTTTTCATAAACAGTTAGAGAAAATGTATTTAGACAAAGAAAAAAAACAAGAGATCTTTGGAAAGTACGGAAAGTCCAACACGGATACCGGGTCCCCTGAGTCCCAGATAGCCCTGTTTTCATACCGTATTTCCCATTTGACGGAACATCTTAAGGAGAACCGTAAGGATTATAGCACTGAAAGGGCTCTGACCAAGCTTGTCGGTAAGCGTCGCGCTTTGCTCAACTATCTCAAAGATAAGGATATTGAGCGTTACCGCGCAATCGTCAAGGAGCTGGGTCTGCGCAGGTAAGGCTAAACAGAAAAGAGAGAAGGGTTGGCAAATAGTGTCAACCCTCTTTTTTTGGATTTTACTAAGAGCTCAACATTGACGGGCAAACACCGCAAACAAATTGTTTTTTACTCTCATTTGCATTAAATTTGCCGTTTAAAAGTATAAAGAAGGCATAATCTTTGTTTTAAATGGATAAACTTTACACAGAGCAGCCCTACAAGGTGGCAGATATAGGATTGGCCGATTTCGGCCGGAAAGAGATAGATATGGCCGAAAAGGAGATGCCCGGCCTTATCGCTTTGCGGGAAAAATATCGTGACACCAAGCCTTTGAAAGGCGCCCGTATAATGGGTTCACTGCATATGACCATACAGACAGCCGTTCTTATTGAGACGCTTTATGAGTTGGGCGCCGAGGTGCGCTGGTGTTCATGCAACATATACTCAACCCAGGACCATGCGGCTGCGGCTATTGCGGCTGCGGGAAGCGCTGCGGTCTTTGCCTGGAAAGGCGAGACGATCGAGGAGTACTGGTGGTGTATGCTTCAATCTTTCAATTTTCCGGACGGCGGCGGTCCCGATCTGATAGTCGATGACGGCGGTGATGCCACTTTGATGGCACATATGGGTGTCAGGGGCGAGCAGGACCCGTCGGCACTGGAGTATGAAGCTTCCTCCGAGGACGAGCGTGAACTGCTTGCGATACTTAAAAAGGTGGCAGTCGCCAAAGGAAGGGACTATTGGCAAAAGATGGCGGAAAATATCCGCGGCGTGAGCGAAGAGACCACCACCGGAGTTCACCGACTTTACCGGATGCGTCAACACGGTGAGCTGCTCTTCCCCGCCTTCAATGTGAATGATTCGGTAACCAAGAGCAAATTCGACAACCTGTACGGATGCAGGGAGTCGCTGGCCGACGGTATCAAACGGGCTACCGACATAATGATTGCCGGGAAAGTCTGCGTGGTGTGCGGTTACGGCGAAGTGGGTAAAGGCTGCGCTCAGAGTCTGCGCTCCTATGGTGCCAGGGTTCTGGTAACCGAGATTGATCCCATCTGCGCTTTGCAGGCTGCAATGGAGGGTTTCGAAGTCGTGACTATGGAGGAGGCCGCTCCGCAGGGTAATATTTTTGTGACCACCACCGGCAATATCGATGTCATCACTGTGGAACACATGGAGGTCATGCCCGACCTCTCTATCGTCTGTAACATAGGCCACTTCGACAGCGAGATTCAGGTAGAGAGGCTCAAACGGTTCCCTGGTATAAAATGTCAGAATATAAAACCGCAGGTGGACAGGTATTTTTTCCCCGATGGGCACAGCATAATTCTTCTGGCCGACGGGCGTCTTGTCAATCTGGGTTGCGCAACAGGTCATCCCAGCTTTGTTATGAGCAACAGCTTTACCAACCAGGTACTCGCCCAGATTGAGCTGTTCGGCAAGAAATATCCGGTCGATGTTTACCGTCTGCCCAAACATCTCGATGAAGAGGTAGCCCGGCTCCATCTGGAGCAAATCGGGGTGCGCCTTTCTAAACTGACTCAGGCTCAGGCCGATTACATCGGGGTCCCTGTCGATGGCCCATACAAGCCTGAACATTACCGTTATTGAAAAGGCAGGAATAGAATATAGTTGTAGAGCGGTTATAATTACAGAGCAGAAATAGATTACAGACATATATGAAACCTTTTAGAAAAACAATCACGGTTTACGGAGCCTCAAGTTCAAAAATCGATAAATCTTTTGCCGATGCAGCTTACCGTCTTGGCCGGCTGATGGCCTTGTCGGGCAGAACCGTTCTTACCGGAGGAGGTAATACGGGATTGATGGCTTCTGTCGAAGATGGGGTGTTGGACAATGGCGGCACCGTTATAGGAGTCATTCCCAAATTTATGGTTGAGAACGGCTGGATGCACGGTGGGTTGTCCAAAGTGATAGAGACCGACGACATGCATGAGCGTAAGCAAAAGCTGGCCGATATGGCCGATGCCATTGTGACCTTGCCGGGAGGGACCGGAACGATGGAGGAACTGCTTGAAGTAATCACCTGGAAGACACTTGGACTCTGTAGTAAACCCCTGATCATTCTCAATACCGACGGTTATTACGATAAGCTTCTGGATTTTTTTGACAATGCTGTCAAACTCAACTTTATGAAAGAGGAGTACAAATCTGTATGGAGGGTTGTAAGCACCCCCGAAGAGGCAATGGAGATCATAGATGAAGAAGACCGGACCTGCCCGGTTGGAAAATATAATAATTAGTCTGCCATGTTGACTGTATCTCTGCTTCAAATATTCTCGGAGGAATTGGCGGCCGATGACCTGATTCTTCTGACTTTTATTGTGACCGTTCTGCTCATGATAATTACCGTAGAGCCGTTAAGGAGAGATTTTCAGGATTCCCTTTCCTCTATGTACAGGTTCAAGAGCGCTGACAATGAGATCAGATATCCGGCATCCGGTTTTTTTCATAAGGTCTTATTGATTCTGCAGTCCTGCCTCTCCTTTGCACTCATGTGCTTTTCATTGACCGCAGCCGGGAATATCCCTGTGGGAAAGGAGATGCTTCACCTGCTCAATTTTTTTATTTTTGCTCTGTTGTTCTATCTGCTAAAGATCATTCTTTATTCGACGGTAAACGGGATCTTATATAAAAAAGGGGCAATCACCGTGAAACCTTCCCGCTGGAACGGTTTTTTTACCATGGTCTTTGCAATATTCGGAGCGCTCTTTCTCGTTATTCCTCTACTTATTTTCTTTTTTAGACTACCCGGCTTATTCGGTCTGGCTTTGGCCGTTTTAATAGTGGTTTTCATGGAAGTAGGAGTTATTTACAAACTAAAAAGTGCGTTATTTAAAAACGAGCATACCGGTTTGAGTTTTTTTTTCTACCTTTGTGCGCTTGAATTCAGCCCTTTGGCTTTGGCCGGTCTGATGTTTACCAAATAGTATTGTATCATTTAAAAGCGTAAATTTTGAAAATAAAAAGAATTCTTATTTCCCAGCCTCAGCCGACGTCAGGCAAATCACCCTATTTTGATTTGGCTGACAAGTATGGTGTCGAATTCGTTTTCAAACCATTTATTCGTGTAGAAAAGCTCTCTGCCAAGGAGTTCAGACAGCAAAGAGTTTCAATTTTGGACCATACGGCTGTGGTCTTCACCTCCCGCCATGCAATTGATCACTTCTTCAACTTGTGTGCAGAGTTGAGGATTAATGTGCCTGACGACATGAAGTACTTCTGCATTACGGAAACGGTATCCTTATACATACAGAAGTATGTTCAATATAGGAAGCGTAAGGTTTTCTTTGGTACCACCGGCAAGGTTGACAATCTTTTGGCTCCTATTTTGAAGCACAAAGGTGAAAAATACCTTATCCCCATGTCCAATGTTCATACCGACGAACTCAGGTCTCTTCTTATTGCCAACAAAATAGCTCATACTGAAACTGTAATGTACCGTACGGTCAGCAATGAGGTGGATGCTAATGAGCTTAAGGATTTTGACATGCTGGTCTTCTTCAGTCCTGCGGGAATAGATTCGCTTCTGGAGAATGTTCCCGATTTTGTTCAGGGAGACAAGATTATAGGATGTTTCGGTCAGACTACTGCTAAGGCCATAACAGATGCAGGATTCCGTCTTGACATTGAGGCTCCGGTTCCGGGTATAACCTCCATGTCGGCTGCAATTGATAAATATTTGTCGGAAATCGCAAGATAAGGTTTTTATATTTAACAGGTCCCTAACCATACTGCCGTAACCGGAAGGGACCTCTGTTGTTTTATACAAATGAGCAATACCTTCAGTTTCGGCAAAAATGAGCGTCTGTGCAGCAAAAAGCTTATAGACCGTCTCTTTACTGAGGGGAACCATTCAATCGGCATTTTCCCTATACGGCTTGTATGGCTGGAGGTTTCAACCGATGTCTGTGACGGCATAAAGATTTTGGTAAGCGTTCCTAAACGGCATTTCCGACATGCTGTTGACCGCAACCGCATCAAACGCCAGATAAGGGAGTTTTACCGGCTTAACAGCGGCAATCTTAAAAACAGGGTAAGGCAGCGTGGGAGCGGTCTGTTGTTGGGCTTTCTGTTTACCGACAGTGTCATTTGGGAGAGCGCCCGCCTGAAAGTCAGGTTACAGTCTGCTGTTGACAGACTCATCTCTCATTTGAATGTCGAAAACGGATCAGTATGAAAAAGTGTCCATCTAAATCTGACGGGGTCGGTTTTATTCGGATTTTGTCAAAAAAAATTTTAGAAATTCTGGGTTGGTTGCTCATACTGCCCATACGCTTTTATCGTAAGTTTATCTCCCCCTTTACACTGCCCTCCTGCCGTTTTGTCCCGACCTGTTCGGAATATGCAATTGAGGCAATAAAAAAACACGGTCCTTTCAAGGGTTTTTGGCTTGCTCTTCGAAGGCTGCTTCGGTGTCGTCCGGGCGGCGGATTCGGATACGACCCGGTGCCTTAATACTCTATGCAGATAAAGGATATACATACTCATACTTTCCCCTTGGAAGTCGGTTCGGCCCTCGTCTGCATAGACTGCGACGAGTCTCTGCTACGAGAGGGCCATTGGCATTCCGCCGGTCTTCATCCTTGGTATGTAACGGATAATAACAGGAGTTCACTTGATGCTCTGGAGTCGCTGCTCGCCCATCCCCGGGTTCTCGCCCTGGGAGAGTGCGGGTTCGATCGGTTGCGCGGCCCTTCGATACAATTACAGGAGGATGCCTTCTTGCGTCAGGTAGAACTCAGTGAAAAACACTGCAAACCCATGATCTTACATGTTGTAAAGGATTTTGACAGAGTGATCAGGTTGAGGAAAACCCTGAAACCGAAAGAAAAATGGCTGATACACGGATTCCGGGGAGGTGCGGAACAGGCCCGCCAGCTGTTGGCCTCCGGACTTCTGCTTTCGTTTGGAGTTCACGCCAATCCGGACTCGGTAAGGTCTGTGCCTTTAGAGAGTCTCTTCGCCGAAACCGACGGCAAGACCGATATAGAAGCGGTATTTAAATCAATCTCAGGAATTATCGGAAAGAGCCAATCCGAGACCATGGAAATCATAATGGCCAATATCTCAGACTTTCTAGCATGAATTTGCTCTGTTCGTTTAAGAATTGTACCTTTGCAGGCCAAAAAGCATAAAACAGAAGTTAAGATGATAAACTTTGTAGAAGAACTGACATGGAGAGGTATGATCCATCAGATTATGCCCGGTACCGAAGAGCTCCTCAACAGGGAAAAGGTAACAGCCTACATAGGTTTTGACCCCACAGCCGACTCCCTCCATATAGGACATTTGTGCAGCATCATGATATTGCGCCATTTTCAACGTTGCGGACATAAACCGCTGGCGCTTTTGGGCGGTGCGACAGGCATGATAGGTGACCCCAGCGGTAAATCCCAAGAACGTAACCTTTTGAATGAAGATACTTTGCGCCATAATGTTGAGAGCATTCGGAAACAGTTGGCTAAATTTCTGGATTTTGACAGCGAAGCCTCCAACAGGGCTGAACTTGTAAACAATTATGATTGGTTGAAAGATATCACTTTTCTGGACTTTTCACGCGAAATAGGCAAGCACATCACCGTCAATTATATGATGGCCAAGGATTCGGTCAAGAAGAGGCTGAGCGGTGAGACCAGGGACGGACTTTCGTTTACCGAGTTCACCTACCAGCTGCTTCAGGGTTATGACTTTTTATATCTGAACGCCAACATGAATTGCAAACTCCAGATGGGCGGAGCCGACCAGTGGGGCAACATAACCACAGGCACTGAGCTTATACGCCGCATAAACGGCAACGAGTGCTTTGCAATCACCTGTCCCCTGATAACAAAATCGGACGGCACGAAATTCGGCAAGACCGAGGGGGGCAACATATGGCTTAATCCTGACTACACTTCACCTTATAAATTCTATCAATTCTGGCTCAACGTCAGCGATGAAGATGCCAAGTGGTACATAAAAGTATTTACCAACATCTCAAAAGAGGAGTGTGAGAGGTTGACAGCCGAGCACGATGAGGCTCCTCATCTGCGTCTGCTCCAGAAACGGCTTGCCAAAGATGTGACCTGTATGGTCCATAGTGAAGGGGATTATAAGGCTGCATCCGAAGCTTCGGAGATTCTGTTCGGTAATTCGGCAGGTTCAGAGGAGTTGAAGGCAATTGATGAATCCATGCTTCTTTCGGTCTTTGAAGGCGTTCCCCAGTTCAGGTTTGACCGCGGCAAGCTTGAAGAGCAGATCAAAGCTTCGGACTTCCTGACTGAAGTCTGTCCCGTTTTCTTCTCCAAGAGCGAGGCTAGAAAGATGATGCAGGGAGGAGGTGTCTCCATCAATAAGGAGAAGACCTATGATCATTCGCGCATAATTACTGCTTCCGATCTGATAGACGACAGATATATTCTACTTCAAAGAGGTAAGAAGAATTACTATTTGCTCATAGCGGAATAGTTTTTTTCTTAACTTTGCATGCTTTTTATTAAGGAGAATCAGCCGGAATCGGGAACTGTCGGTATTAGCCGGGTCTGTTAGACCAATGATGGCCGTTGGCGGTTAAGTTCAGATTGCGTAAAAAAATTGGGTATTGTCGTATGGTGTAATGGTAGCACAACAGGTTTTGGTTCTGTTTGTCCTGGTTCGAATCCGGGTACGACAACTAAAAAAAGTGAAAGAGTCGGGTTTCGGCTCTTTCACTTTTTAGGACAGTTTTAACCTGTATTTAAAGAATGCCCTTTAGGATGCCTGTAGCCTGTTTTTCCGGTTTAATTTTTAATTTTACTGAAACAAGGCTGAATGAAAATTTTGTTCACTGAGATGGATACGGCACAAAATTTAATTTCTATGTAACATGATTTTTTTGCCGGGGATTTTGACGGGAATATCTTTGCAACGTAAGTTTTCATGCACATATTTGGTTAGTAATTGACTTTCGTGAATGTTTCTTCGAACGTCTGTGAAGACGAAGGGAGATACGGTTTGAGGGACTGTTTTTAGCGGTTCCTCATTCTTTTTTTGTAAATTCGTCTTATAAAAACCTGTTTGAGAGCATTTTTTATGCTTTAAAGACAAAAATTTCTTTAAAAAAGTATGTGGAACTAAAATAATCATTAACTTTGACCGAACTTTGACCGATTTGAGAGTAACAAAAGAATAACTAACCAAGTAATTAACAAAAATTTTAACATAAAATAATTAACCAATAATCTTATGAAGAAACGTTATCTATTCCCTGCGGATTATATGGCTGACCCATCGGTCCATATATTCAACGGCAGAGTTTACATCTATCCTTCACACGATTGGGAGGACGAAAATACGGTGGAGAATGACAATGGTGATCATTTTAACATGAAAGATTATCATGTTCTTTCGACCGATGACATTATGAACGGCGAAGTTATTGACCACGGCAAAGTGCTCGATCGGGATGATATTCCATGGGCAGGACGTCAGCTGTGGGATTGCGACGTAGCTGAAAAAGACGGAAAGTACTACATGTATTTCCCCATGAAAGATAAAAATGACATCTTCCGTCACGGTGTTGCTATTGCCGACCGTCCGGAAGGTCCGTTCATTCCCCAGCCGGATCCGATTCGCGGCAGCTACAGTATCGATATGGCTATCTTCAAGGACGAGGGTGAATATTACATGTATTTTGGCGGCATATGGGGCGGACAGCTTCAGCGTTATAAGGATAATAAGGCGCTTGAGAGTGCTTATCTTCCTACAGGCAAGGAGCCTGCTCTTCCCAGTCGCGTTGTAAGACTCAGTGAAGATATGCTCCAGTATGCCGAGGAACCCAGACCGGTTCACGTGGTTGATAAAAACGGGAAACCGCTTACTGCCGATAATCCCCACCGCTTCTTTGAGGCCCCGTGGGTTCACAAGTACAACGGAAAATACTATTTCTCTTATTCGACCGGCGACACTCATATGATTTGCTATGCTACGAGCGATAACCGTTTCGGCCCGTTCACCTATCAGGGAGTCATTCTTACTCCTGTTGTGGGGTGGACCACTCACCATTCCATTGTAGAGTTTAAGGGTAAATGGTATCTTTTCCATCATGACTGTGTGCCGTCAGGCGGCAAGACATGGCTCCGCAGCCTTAAGGTTTGTGAGCTTGAATATGACGCCGAAGGTCGGATCAAGACCATAGAAGGCATGGATTGATATATGTATTCCGAAACGAATTCAACAAATAAACAAATAACCTGTTAAATGAAAAAAATCAATTTTCGAGAAAAGCGTACCCGTATCGTGAGCCTCGTCTGTATGACGGTATCGGTCCTGTTCGGTTTGTCATCATGCCAATCCGATTTTGACCTTGACACCAGGACTCCCGAATGGCTCGGTACCAGTATCTACGAAACCTTGGAAGAGGGTTTTGTGGGCGAAAACGGTAAGGATTATACCGGTAAGTTCACCACTTTTGTGAGGCTTATTGATGATCTCAATTACACCAATGTGATGGCAAGAACCGGTAGTAAGACACTGTTTGTAGCCGATGATGATGCGTTTGAGCGCTTTTATGCCAAAGGCATTTTTACAAAAGCAGACGGCACTCCCGTCACTCGTTACGAGGAGATGTCTCTTGCGCAGAAAAAAATGATTCTTAACGGAGCCATGCTTAATAACGTCTATCAGGTGGCTATGCTTTCCAGCAGTGAAGGCCCCACGCTTGGTGACTGCATGAGAAGGATTTCGTCAATTTCAATCTATGATACCGTTCCGGTATTGAAGCCGTCCGAAATGCCTAAAACAAGGCACTGGAGATATTACAGGAATCAGGATCATGGTTTTGCCGTCATGCAGGACGGTACGAACAAGCCCATGGTGATGTTTGTCAACAAATTCCTCACCGCTAAGAAGATAACCGATGACGATTACGATTTCCTGTTCAATCAGGGACGGTATGACAAGACCGGACAGAAGCCCGGACGCGAACCCAAAGATGCCAGTATCAACGGAATTAGAATCGAGAGCCAAAACAAGAAGTGCTTCAACGGATTCATCCATGTCATGGAGGAGGTGGTCTATTCACTCCCCAGTATGGCCGAATTCATCGGCACCTCACCCAAGTCAAGGGCTTACAGTTCAATTATGGAGCGTTACAGTGCACCTTATTATAGTGCAACCCATACGAACGAGATCAAACGTCTGATCAGTATAGGCGCTCTTGATATGGGTGGTGTGACCATTGACTCCGTTTTCCAGAAGCAGTACTTTTCACTGCGCACTCAGGGTAACGTCACCCTGCAGCAGACCCCTGACAGAAGGGTTGTAGCCAGAGATAACCTGCTCAAGTTCGATCCGGGGTGGAACACCTACTTCTCATCGACATCATCAACCACAGCCGCCAATGTGGCTCTGCAGCAGAATATGGGCGTAATCCTTGTTCCTGAAGATGAGGTGCTCCTTAACTGGTGGACAAACGGCGGCGGTAAGGCTCTTAAGGAGAGATACGGACGTCTGCCCGGCAATCCTGCTAACATAGACGAGTTCATATACGATATTGACAGCGTTCCCGATAACGTTATCATCAAGCTTTTGAACAACAATATGCTCAATTCTCTGGTCGGTTCGGTGCCCAGCAAGTTCAAGAACGTGCTCAATGATGCCAATGACCCCATGGGAATTGAACCTCAAAACGTCAATGACGTGCAGATGTGCTGTAACGGCGCCGTATTCTTCACCAACGTTGTCTTCAGCCCCACGGCTTACCGTGCGGTTTCATACCCCGTACTTGTAAATGAAAAGCTCAAGATAATTAACTGGGCTATCAATGAGCTGGAGTTTGATGCCTATCTTAACTCAATGGTCTCCACCTACAGCTTCTTTGTACCCGAGACAGACGGATATGTGACTGATGCCGATTCCGCCACACATCCGCTTAGGAATAAGATGGTCTATATCGATCCGGTTTCATTCGGAAATGCGCCAAACAACAACGGCAATCTGTTTGCCATTGCTTTCGAATATGACGAGAGACAGAAGGTTGTTACGGCAAAGAGATATCCGTATGATCCGAGAACCGGTCTTCTCGACTTGAGCGTTCAAGGTGCAACAGTCGCCGATGCCGAGATCAGAGACCGTCTGGAGGATATTCTCGACTACCATATTATAATAGGTGATGTGGAGGAGATAGACAGCGAGACGGGAACCACTTACAAATACTTCCAGACCAAGGGTCGCGGAACTATCTATTTCGATTGGAATCCTGCTGACGTCAACCTGCCTGAAGGTCAGGCCCTGGCAAGTAAAGTAAAGGGCGGTTATCAGGTTGAAACCGAGAGGATTGACACTTTTGCCACCGAAAAGATTACTGTTAAGACCCGTTACGACCAGTCCAGAAACAGCGCTACCAACGGTAACGGAAGGACATATGTGATTGACAGACCTCTGTTGACTTCACGGCTCAGTGTCTATGACATTCTCTCCGACTCGGTAAATTATCCGGAGTTCTGGGAGTTCTTCTGCCTTATCTCGGAAGCCGGCGTGAATAATGTAGGTCTCTTCTCAGTAGGGCTAATGAATAACCATGCTACGGCAAGTGAGAAGAACCTGCTCACTCTGAACACATATCATTATACGCTGTATGTCCCCACTGAAAAAGCCCTGAAAGACCTTTATAAGACCGGACGGCTCTATACGCTGGCGATGATTGATTCGATCAAGCAGGTCTATGACGACAACATCGGACACATAGGCGAATTCCGCGGCAATCCTGCCGAGAAGGTACAGGCAAGTTATGACAAGATCATGAACATGTTCAACAACTATGCAACCATGGTTAAGAATTCATCTGATTCAATACCTGCCGCCATCCTGAACAATCCGGTTGCAAAGGATTCCGTATTCTATACTACGCCCTGGTACGGCAAGTACACTGCAAAAATGGAGAAGCAGATCACCGACTTTGTGAAGTATCATATTCAGGATAACTCAGTCTATCTCAACGGTAAGTTTACCATAGACCTTCGTGAGAACCCGCTGGGTGAAGCCAACTATGAGACTGCATACATGAATGCCCATTCCCAGTTCGTAAAGCTGGGTGTCAAGTATGACCATAAGCGTAACAAGATATTTGTCGTTGACGCAGAAACAGACAAGACATTGAAGGCCGATCCTGCATATAATGCGGCATCGACCGAAGGGAAGATTAGTATGAGAGAGGCCCGTGCAAAGGTTATTGATCCTGCTGCCGCCGTAAGCAGCAGCGGTAAGCCTCTATTTAACATCATGTGCCGTGAATATGAGTACAACACGAACGACGTCTCCACAGCCGCTCAGATAGAGACCTCATCATATGTGGTCATACATCTGATTGACGGAACGTTGTGCAACGGCGATTTCTGATTTTTAACAAGCATACTATTTGACGATGAAACAGATAAAAAATATAATTATGAGAGGAGCAGCGGCTCTTGCACTGCTCTCTATGCCGGGTCTTCTTTTTGCTCAGAGAGCCGGTGACATTATCAGCGGCGTTGTTTTGGACACCGAAGGCCCGTTGATGATGGTAAACGTCATTGAACTCGATGCTTCAAATCGTATTGTGGCCAGTGCCGTTACCGATATTGAAGGACAGTTCTCTTTCAGACTGGTCAGCCCGAACAACAGGATTCAGGTTTCATACGTAGGTTATGAGACCGTTAATATTCCCATCACAAAGACCTATTTTGAGATTGTTCTTGAAGAGATGGGTGAACTGCCTGCCGTGGACATCAAGGCCGAGCGTATTGTAACCTCGCACCTTCCCATTCCCGAGCGTGAGATGTCATCTGCAATTCAGACACTTGACATGGAGGAGTTGGAGGGACTCGGTATGACATCTATTGATGAGGCCATTCAGGGCCGTTTTTCCGGTCTTGACATTGTGTTTGACTCAGGTAATCTGGGCGCCCGTTCCACTATAAACCTGCGCGGTGTATCTACAATGACCGGCGACGCCAACCCGCTTATCGTCGTTGACGGAAATATTTTTGAAATAGATGCCAACCTCAGAAACAATTTTGACTATCAGAATGATGCCAACAATGAAGAGAAGGTATCGGAGCTGCTCAATATCAACCCCGAGGATATAGAGAGGATCTCCATATTGAAGGACGCCGCCGCCACAGCCCAGTGGGGTGCCCGCGGATCGAACGGTGTCATGGAGATCAAGACAAAGCGCGGAACCAGGGGTAAGACACGTGTAAACTACTCATACAGGGTAAACGCCGACTGGCAGCCCGAGGGTTACAAACTTCTCAACGGCGACCAGTACACGATGTTTTTAAAGGAGTCATTCTTCAATCCCCAATTGAGCGATAATGCCGCCAATATCATTGAGCTTAACTATGATCCCACATTTTCGGAGTATGAGATGTACAACAACAATACCGATTGGGTATCGGAGGTAAAGAAGGTCGGTTTCCAACAGGCTCACAATATTGCAGTATCGGGAGGCGGCGAGAAGGCCAACTTCCGTATCTCGGCAGGCTTCGATGACCAGACCGGTTCGGTAATCGGTCAGAAGATGAACCGTTTCACCACCCGTGTGGCGTTTGACTACTTCGTTTCAGACCGCATCAAGGTTGTCACGAACTTCAGTATGGTATATTCCAAGAATAAGACCAACCCCGCCAGTATCGGCAATGCAATGAGGATGATGCCCAACCTTGCCATCTACTACGAGGATGAATTTGGAAATTCCACGGGTGAGTATTATCACATGCTTGCAACCGCCTCATCCGAGTTGCCGAGGGTGACAAACCCGCTTGCCGAGGCAGACGAGAGGCAGTCGCACAACCTTTCACTCAACATCGATCCCGAGTTCCAGATGGTTTATAATATGCTTGGACTGGGTACTAATGAGACCAGACTGACCTATGACGGCCGTATAAGATTCGGCGTTCAGAACAGCGGCAGCGACGATTTCATTCCGTCAAGCCTTGACCGCGACGGCTGGGCCGGCAGCAATGCCAACCGCTCTTCAAACAACTCGAATAAGAGCTCAAGGATTACCACTACCCATCAGTTGACATTTATACCTTATCTTAAGAGAGAGGGACATTCGGTCATGTCGATGGTCAGGCTGCAGGTCTCGAGCAGTAACAGCAAGGGTATGAAAGATGATGTAAGCGGGCTTCCCAGCGGCATTCAACTGCCCAATGAGAACGGCGTAATTCAGAATATGAGTACGAGCGCAGGTCGCAGCAGGGGTGTAAACGGAACGTTTTCGATACACTACTCTTACAGAGGCAAATACTCGTTTGACTTCACCGCCCGAACCGACGGCAACACCAAGTTCGGTGATAACAAGCGGTGGGGAACATTCCCAGCTATTTCGGCACGCTGGAACATTATCGATGAAAATTTCATGGCGCCGCTGCGCGATCTCAGGGTAGGTAATGCCTATTTTCTTACAATGCTTTCGGTTCGTACCAGTTGGGGTATTACCGGCAACGCTCCCGGTCAGGACGGCCTCTTTTACAGTAAATATACTGCCGGAAGCGCCTATCTTGGAACTTCAACCATCAATCCTTCAAACATAAGGCTTAGCAATATGCAGTGGGAGCAGAAGCAGCAATGGAACGTCGGTTTTGACTTCGGTTTCCTCAGCGACAGGCTCACTTGCAGTGTTGACCTCTATTCGGCAACCGTTACCAAGATGCTGAACTCGAACTATCCCATACCTACCTCTTCCGGTTTTTCAAGTCTGCCGGTGGTAAATGAAGGCTCGATGAAGAATGAGGGTTGGGAGTTTTCTCTCAATGCAAACCGTGTCATAAGCAGAGCAGGCGGTAAATTCACTTTGGGCGGTAACATAGCGTTCGCCGACAACACCAACCAGATTCTGGAAATGAATCCTATAATGCTGGATCAGAAGAATGGCGAATTCAATTTCCAGAACCTGTCCGGCTACCTCTCATACGTGGCTCTGAAGAATGCATTCGGTTCGATTTACGGATTTAAGTATCTGGGCGTTTACCAGTACAGCGACTACTCCGAAATTGAGGAGCCCGGTGTCAGCGGACCCAATGCTCCTGTTGTAAAGGATGCCGAAGGAAATGTCATTCTCAACTCCAAGGGCCGTGCAAAACCCATGATGTTTGCTTACGGCAATACCGCCGAATATGAGTTTGTAGGCGGCGATGCCATCTATGATGATATTAACCATGACGGTAACATCAACGAACTGGATATTGTCTATCTGGGGACTTCGCTTCCCAAACTGAACGGCGGTTTCGGTATCAATATGACATTCGGACGTCTCAGTTGGAGAAATCAGTTCAACTTCCGTTGGGGCAACAAGATAGTTAACCAGGGTCGCAGGAATGCCGAGGCTATGTATAATACCGACAACACGTCGGCAGCCATCAACTGGAGATGGCGTGTAGAGGGTGACGATACCGTAATGCCGCGTGCACTGCGCAACTACGGTTTCAATTCATTGCCCAGCGACCGTTATGTAGAGAGCGGCGCGTTCCTTCGCTGGAACTATACGGCCTTATCCTATTCGATTGATCAGAAGTACACCAAAGGCTTAGGTCTGAGTCAGGTATCCATTAATATGAACCTGAATAACCTTATTAACTTTACGAAGTATTCCGGTATGGACCCCGAGGTTGGAGTCGGAGGTATGGGTGTTGCTACTGATCGCAGCCAGACTCCGCGTTCCAGAAGATTTACTATGGGCGTAACGGTACAGTTCTAACATTTAAAGAGTGTATAGTATGAAAAAAATAAAATCATTGTTCTGCATAGCATTGGCGGGCGCCACGCTCTCGTCATGTAATGATTTTCTAACGTTGATGCCTCTCAATGAAATAGTTTATGAGAACTTTTGGACCGACAAGTCCGACGTTGAGAGTGTCTTACTGGGTGCCTATTCGGCGCTTGAAGCTTCGGATTGTATCACCAGAATGTCCATTTGGGGTGAAATGAGGTCGGATAACATCATAGCCGATCCCAACCAGGCCACTTCGGATAACGATATAGTCCAGATAACCAAAGATAATATTCTTGAGACCAACAGTTTTACCTCATGGAGCAGCTTCTATGTTGCCATAAACCGTGCCAATACGATTTTGCAGGAGGCTCCCAAGATCCATGAGAAGGATCCCAACTACACGACCAAGAACCTTCGCGCCAACATGGCCGAAGCGTTGGCTATCCGTAATCTGTGCCATTGGTATCTGGCCCGTGCATACAGGGAGATTCCCTTTGTGACCGAACCTTCAACCGATGATGCACGCGGAGTCGAGGCATTTAAGGTGGCCCCGATTCCTATCGAGGAGGTCATCTCCATAATGATACCCGAACTTGAAAATGTGGTTAAGGATGCCGTCATAAAATATCCCATGAAGTCAGCCAACACCGGCCGATTCACCCAGGTGGGTATATATGCTCTTCTAGCCGACCTATATCTGTGGAAAGGCGATTATGAAAATTGCATCAGATGTGTTGATGAGATTACCGCCCAGAAGCTGGAGGAATATGAAAAGCTCAAGGTAGAAGAGGGCGTGGACTGTCTGATAGACCTTTTCAACGGTTATCCCCTTATCAAGGATACTCATGGATCGCAGTTTGCAGGCATCAGTTACACCGAAAACTTCGGCAAAGGCAACTCATTTGAGGTTCTTTTCGAATTGGCTTTCGAGTCCAGCCAGACCAACTCGTTTGTTAACAGCTATTACGGATCCAGAAACACCGCCGGCACTCTTCGCGCCAATCCTCAGATGGGAACAAATGTGAAGCTGGGTCAGGGCACTGTATTCAAATCAAAGTTCGATACCCGTTACTACGAGAGTATAACAGAGAGTACTGACGGTTCTGATTTTACCATCTCCAAGTATGTTGACCAGGAGATAAGACTCAATCTTTCGACAGGCGACGTTCAGCCCGGCCAGCTTACCCGTACTCAGAGACAGAATACCAATCCAAACTGGATCATCTACCGTTATACCGACCTGCTTCTGATGAAGGCCGAAGCGCTTGTCATGATGACTCCCGAGGATACGGTCATTGCGACGGATCCGGAGGCTCTTGCCGCCAGAAACGAAAATTTCACCAAAGCATTCAACATAGTACAGGCCACCTATAAGCGTGCTCTCTGCACGGGATATGAAGGCGGTTATTCAAATGCCAATGCCGATACTTTGAAATTCGGTGACTATTCCGGTTCAAAACTCGCCATGGAGAACCTTGTTCTACAGGAGCGCCGCCGTGAACTCTGCTTTGAGGGCAAACGCTGGTTTGACCTTGTCAGGATGGCCCGCCGTGACGGTAACACTAACAGACTCTCTGCACTTGTGCTTAGTAAATATACGGAAAATGTCAGCGCCGTACGCATAAAACTCTCCGATACGCTTGCCATGTACTTCCCATACAGCAAGAGCGAAATCAAGCTCTATTATGAGGACGGCAAGGAGGGCTTGCTGAAACAGAATCCCGCTTATAAGGAGAGTGAGGAGATTAAGAAGGCGGGACATTGATAATCAACATATAGTTATTATTGTCTGATGAAAAATTTTATAAGATACACTGTAAAGATATTGTTGAGCGGGCTGATTTTGTCTGCCTTGGCTCTGAATGTCTCCTGTCTGGAAGAACAGCATCCGGGTACCTACTATACCTTTACCGGTCAGACTGTAGCTGATTATCTTGAAGATGATGCCGAAGGACGTTTCACTGATTTCATAACCGTGCTGAAGAAGGCCAGGCACTGGGGCGAGTTGGACACATATGGTGAGTTCACCTGTTTTGCTCCGACTAACAGTGCCTTTCAAGCCTATCTTAAGCAGCGCGGCATGAGCTCGGTGGACGATCTCTCCTTCAGTGATTGTGATACAATAACCCGCACTCATCTAATAAAGACGACCTACTTCATGTCTGACATGAAGGAGGGTGCTCTGCCCTCAGTCAATCTTCTTGACCGATTCCTCACCTTATCCTTTAAGGCCGATTCCACTGACGAAGGAGTCATCAGACTTGTGAAGTGCATCAATAGAAATTCACACATCATAAGTCTTGACGACACCGTCCAGAACGGTGTAGTTCAGGTGGTTGACAGCGTTATCAAGGTGACGGGTGATTACATATTCGATATTCTGAAGGAGAATCCCGGTTCGCAAATATTCTTCCAGGCTCTGAATATGGTAGGTCTTGAGGACTCTCTTAAGAAGTTTAAGGATGACAGCTATTTCATATCATACGATTCCGTGGAGACAGGTGTTGTAGGCCAGGGCGGCGGATCCGATTACCGTGTTAAATTCTGGGGTGAGAGGAAAAGCGCATTTACCATACTGGTTGAACCCGATTCCGTCTTTCAGGCCAAGGGGATCAATAACCTGGATGACCTGATAGCTTATGCCAAGGAGGTATATGACGAGTCCTATCCGGCCGATGCGGGTCTCTATGATGACCAATGGCATCACAGAAAGAATCCGTTGAACCGCTTCATCTCTTATCATATTCTGCCTTTCCAGGTTGCTTCTGCAGTGGACTTCTGTGCCAAACAGAGGGTCATTGAAAACAGGTTTATAATTTCGATGCTCGACCCCGAGGACTATTTCGAGACCTATTTGCCGCATTCAATAATGCGTTTTTCGAGAGTCATGAGCGGAGCCGATATGGGCATGTATATCAACCGCCGCGGAATAGGAAGTTCCGACGAGCCGGAAATAGGACGTCCCAAACATCGCGGCGTGCGCTTATTCACAACCGCCGAGATGAGCGGCGTTGAGCATAATGAAGGCTGTAACGGTTATTTCTTCTATATTGATGACATTTTGACCTATTCGGCGAATGTGAGGAACGATATACTTAACCGTCGCATGAGGATAGACTGCTGTACCCTTTCACCCGACTTCATGACCTCGGGCGCACGTCAGAGAATGACCAACAATGCCTATGAGGGTACGGGTTTCAAGCAGCCTCAGAATTTCTACTCATACAATTCGGACTATTTGATGTGGGTAAGAGTCGCTTCGACCACCAACTGGAGCTATCAGGGTGACGGACTTGACCTGCAGGGCAACTATGACATTGTCATCAAGCTGCCGCCTATACCCTTCGACGGCACATGGGAGTTGCGCCTCTCATACCGCGGTTATGAAGGTTGCGGCGTGGTCCAGAATTATGTGGGTGATTCGCCTGACAATCTTGTGCCCTGCGGTATTCCTACCGATTTGAGACTCAGCGCCTCCGGTAACTATAACATAGGCTGGGAGAGCGACGAGGATAAGACCGAGGAGGAGATCAATGCCATCGACAAGGCCATGCGTAACCGCGGTTATATGAAGGCGCCGAATTCGCATACCAATGGTGAGACCCCGTTCAGGGACCTCAACACCATGGCGCGGCGTATAATCACAACCGATTATTTCTATGCTGAAAAAGATTATTATCTCAGGATGAAACTTGTCCTTGATAATCCTAAGGCCGAGATGAATTTTGACTACATGGAATGGTGTCCGAAAAGCATCTTTGACTTTAATGAAGATAAACACTAAGATTAATTATTAAACAAATGATATGAAACATTTTTTCAATCCACTCAGGAAATCAATCTGGATAGTGTCGGCACTCTGTCTGTTCACAGCGGCTTGCCAGGATAATTGGGACGAACACTATTCGACTGATTACTCGATTGTGCCGGGGCGCACCCTGGCAACGCATCTCATGAACGGCAGTTTTGGTGAAGATGCCGAACTGTTCATAGAGATACTGCAGAATACTTATATGACCAACAGAGGCGAGATTCTGCCATACTCTTATTTCGATTTTCTGAATGACGACCAGTTTCTCACTGTGTGGCTGCCCAAAGCATCGACTGTTACAGCCGAAGAGAAGGCCCTTTTCACAAAGAAAAACAAGACGTATTTAGAGAATCAGAATGTTGCCACCAGATTCATACTGAACCACATTGCAAGGTTCAGCCATCCTGTGGGAGCAACCAGGAGCGAGAGTTTCTATATGCTCAGTAAAAAGAGATACCTGTCGGAGACCGACAAGATTGACGACGTCCCCTATGCAGGAGACAGCTACAATATTGCTTGTAACAACGGTATCCTGCATATTCTTGACGGCAGGATCATCTACCGGCAGAACATCTATGAGTTCCTTACTACCAACGAGGACTATAAGGAGGTGTTGGGTGATTTTATTGATAAATATACCCGTGAAGAGATTGACATTGAAAAGAGTGTTGAAAAGGATATAGACGATCTGGGCCGTACCGTCTATTCGGACTCGGTCATGATCAAGAGAAACATTCTGCTTGACAGGTTCGGCTATATCGAGAGAGAAGACAGTAACTATGTTATGGTTATTCCCACTCCCGAAGTCTGGAAGGAGAAGTACGATTCCATCAAAAAATTCTTTGAATACGGACTCGTATTCGGTGACACATCTGACGTTTCGAAGGCGGGAGCCGACTCTTTGCAGTATTTCTGGGGACAGCAGGCTCTTATGACCGATATGTTCTTCAATATGAACATACAGCGCGGCAAAACCGATTCGGTCACCTCGACCCGCTTCAATGAGCGGGACAGACGCAAGAGCAAGATAGCATATAACACCTATTACAATCCTTACTCTTCTGAAGGTCTGTTTTCCAAGAACATAATACATACCGAGAAGTGCAGCAACGGCTTGGTCTATATAGCCAACGACTGGCCTTTCGTCGATTCGCTGACATTCCGTGTTCCCATCAAGATTGAGGGTGAAAATGCCAGTATGAGTGTCAGAAACTTAACCAAGCCCTTTGAGCAGGTGTTCCGTAACACCTCCCGCTTTACCGTATCGGAAGAGAGGGTGCTCTATATTATAGGTGACGAAGGCGCTTACAATTGGCATGTCGATTTTGAAATCAGGAACAACCTCAAGGGAAAGTACAGATTTTATGCGGTCCTGGTTCCGGATATCAGCTCCGGACTGCCCAATATCATACACCCTGTAGTTACCTACAATCGTCAGACCATCTATAAGCCGATGGACGGACGCAGGGAGAGAACCTTTGTAAACGATGTGAATAAGGTTGACACATTGTTCCTGGGTGAAGTCGAGATCCCGAATTGTGATTATAGAACTGAAAAGTCAAGACTTAACTTGAGAATACATAGTAAGGTCACGAGCTCAAACGCCAGATCGTATTCGTCAATCGTGCGTCTTGACTTCCTGCTTCTGGAACCTGTCCTTGAATAATAAATGTATAAGAATATGAGAATAAAAGAAAAGAAAGGGCTTTATGTCCTGGGACTGGCGGGCCTTATGCTTATTGTTCCTGCCTTAACATTCGCACAGTCCGGCACTGCCGACAATATTGTCGTTGTATCGGGAGTTGTCACTGATGCGGCTCTTGGAACTCCTATGGCCGGTGTCCGCATTCAGGCCTATAACAACGCGGCACACGCAGCTATGACGAGAGAGGACGGATCCTATTCAATAAGGGTTCCCGACTACGTTTCGTCACTGGTATTCAGTGTAGAAGGTTGTAACAGAGCTGTCTGTTCGCTTAACGGCCGTACTGAAGGAGTGGATATGGTAATGTATTCCGATGTCTTTTCCGAGACTTATGCAGCTAAGACTACCGCTGCAAAAGCCAAGGTAATCGATGTGGAATATCTCAATGCCGATCTCAGTATAGACGATCAGATTCAAAGAACCCTGCAGGGCGACATTATCAGTACTTTCCGTTCAGGTCAGATAGGAGTTGGCGCTTCAACTCTGTTGAACGGTATCAACTCGTTGAACATCAACACTCAGCCTCTGGTGGTTTTGGATGGCGTCATAATGGATATGGGTTACGACAGGACCTATATGCATGACGGATTCTACAACAATGTCTTTGCCAATATAATGGTAGAGGATATTGAGAGCGTGTCGGTTCTTAAGAACGGACTTGCCTTATATGGCGCAAAAGGTGCGAACGGTGTTATTTTGATCAACACCAAACGTAACACGAGCATGGCTACCAAGATTGACGTATCGTTGGCCGGAAACTATCAGCTCATACCTAAGTTTCCTACAATGATGAACTCCAGCCAGTACCGCAACTACGTTTCGGAGATGCTCGGTTCGACCGATACCAAACTCAGCTCGTTCAAGTTCCTGAGTACCGATAAGAATTACCACTATTACAATACTTATCACAACGAGACCGACTGGATTGATGTTTCCTATAGAAATGCCTTTATACAGAACTATGGTGTCACTGTTGACGGCGGCGATGATATTGCAAAGTATTCATTGTCGGTAGGATATGCCAAGGGTGACGGTATTCTTAAGGAGAGCGACTATCAGCGTTTCAATCTCAGGCTCAATTCGGATATAGTGCTTGCCGACAAGCTCTCTCTCCGTTTTGATGCTTCATACAGCGATGTGACCCGCGACCTTCGTGATGACGGAGCGGTTGAGAATCTTGAGAACCAGATGATTACGGCTCCCGGTTTCCTTGCATTGATCAAGGCTCCGTTCCTGAGTCCTTATGCTCTGACAAATGTGGGTACGATAACCACCTCTTTCCTTGCCGATGCCGATGACTATCTGGATGAGGTACTTGGCGAGGAGGTTTCACTCTCCAACCCCAAAGCCATTCTGGACTATGCCGACGGCTTGAACAAGAACTATTTCGGAAACCGTCTGATCACTCTCTCTATGACTCCGACCTGGGAATACAGCCGTTACCTGAGGTTTAAGGAACACTTCAACTACACTTTGGTCAATTCGGACGAAAACCACTTTATCCCCATTCTCGGAACGCCCCTCTTCAAACTTGAAAATCTTGGTAATGTCCGAAATAAGGTTTCGGCCATGGACGCCAAGTTTGACGGATTTATGAGTAACACCTATGTCGATTATGCAAGAAGGTTTAAGGCTCATGACATAGCTGCTCAGGCGGGTTTCCGTTACATAAACAATGCGATGACCCAGACCTCCATGCTGGGATACAATTCGGGTAACGACAAGACTCCCAATATGAACAGGGATCTGATATATTCCAACGTGAAGGCCGTCGAGAACAAGGACGTTTCACTTACATGGTGGGCTAACGCTAACTATAACTTCAAGGAGAGATATTACCTTAGCGCCGGCCTGAGCCTGATGGCCTCTTCCAGATTCGGCGGCAAGGTAAGCAACGGCCTGACCATGCTCGGTGTGCCATGGGGTATTTTCCCCTCGGTACAGGGCGCATGGGTGGCATCGGCCGAGCCCTGGTTCAAAGTTGACGCAATCAACTATCTGAAACTCAATGCAGGCTATGACATGACCGGCAACGACGGTTTTGACGATGCGGCCTCACGTACCTATTTTGCTCCTGTCAAGATTCTCCAGATGAGCGGTCTTGCCATTGAAAACATAGGTAACACCACGCTGCAGTGGGAGACAACCAACAGACTTACCGCAGGCATTGAAATGTTAATGTTCAACAACAGGCTGGCCCTCTCGTTGAACGGCTACCTGAGCAATACCGACAATCTGCTCTCGGTGAGTTCCCTTTCCGAGGTGACGGGTGTCAAGAACGCATGGAGTAACGGCGGTTCTCTGAAGAACAACGGATTTGACGCTACCCTTTCCGGCAAGCTGGTCAACACCGACATGGTTAAGTGGGAGATGGGTGCATCAATCGGTAAATACAAGACCGAAGTGGTCAAGCTTCCCGGCGACGAGGTGAGCCTCGAACTTTACGGAGCCACAATCAAGACTAAGGTGGGCGCTCCGCCTGTCCAGTTCTACGGATACCGGACCGATGGTGTATTTGCCACAACTCAGGCTGCCGAGGAGCTTATAGCTGTTCAGGTGTTCGATGAGGACGGCGATCCGGTCTTGGATGGTTCGGGTAATCCCACATATACTTATGATGCTCTGCACATGAGGTCAAAGACCGGTATCAACACATACTTTGAGGCAGGCGATGTCAAGTTTGTTGACATGAACGGCGATGCTGTCATAGATGAGAAGGATATGGTCATGATCGGCGACCCGAATCCCGATTTTTACGGCCGTTTCTTTACGAGCTTCAACGTCAAAAACTTCACTTTGAGTGCAACCGTGACCTGTTCGGCAGGCGGCGATATCTACAACTACCAGAGAATGCTTTTGGAGAGCGGTTCACGTTTCATGAATCAGACGGCGGCCCTTACCAACCGTTGGACCTGTGAAGGTCAGGTAACCGATTTTCCCAAAATCGTTTTCGGCGACCCCCATCACAACGCCCGTTTCTCGGACCGTTGGATTGAGGATGGCTCGTACGTGCGTTTGAAGAACATCACAATGAGTTACAACATACCGATAAGCAACGATTATATTCGCGGCATGACTATCTGGGGTTCGGCAAACAACCTGGTTACCCTGACAAACTATCTGGGTTCGGACCCCGAGTTCTCTATGAGCAACAGCATTTATTCAATGGGAATAGACCGCGGACTTGTACCGCTGTCGCGTAATTTCTCATTGGGTTTAAAGATCAACCTTTAATTATTGGATTATGAAAACAGGAAAAATCATATTTTCGGCTCTGACTGCGTTATTGGCAGCGGGCTTTATCTCTTGCAGCGATATGCTCAAGGTTGATTCAAAAGTTGTGGTTTATGAGGAAAACCACAAACTAAGTCAGGCCACGGATACCGTCTATTCCGTAATGGGCATAATTCAGCGTATGCAGAAAATTGCCGACCGCGTTGTTATTCTCAACGAGGCTCGCGGTGATCTGGTCGAGATTACCGATCATGCAACTCAGGACCTTCGCGACATTTATGAGTTCAACGAAACCTCTAAGAACAACAAGTACAATCAGATTGTCGATTTCTATTCGGTAATCAACAACTGTAACTTCTTTCTTTCCACGGTTGACACCTCGTATGTCCGGAATCACCAGAATGTGTTTATGCGCGAATATGTTGCCGTGCTTGCATACCGCGCATGGACCTATCTTCAGTTGGCTGCGACATACGGCCGGGTGCGCTTCTTTACCGAGCCGATTTTAAGCGGCGATCAGGCCGAAGCAAATCTGCCCTTTTTTGATGTAAAGGAGATTGCCGACAGTCTGAAAAATGAGCTTATGCTCTATGTCGATGAGAAGATTCCCATGTACGGAAGTCTGGGCGGCGGCGACAACGGCGATGGAACCACTGCCGCAACCCACAATTCGCAATATCTGTTTATCCCGGTCAAGCTTATAGTGGCAGACCTCTGCCTCTGGGCCGGAGATTACAGGAATGCCGCTTTGTACTATCATGATTTTGTCTCGCCGTCAGCCACCTCTGCTGCAAAAATCCCGACGACAACGGCCAATATGTCATGGGGCAGCACCGAGTTTTCCGACATATTCAGAGATACTTATTCGGTTCTCTTCGGTACAAACTTTGATAATAATGTCATCACCTATATTCCAATGGAATCGCAGGAGTATAACGGTGTCACCAGTGAACTCGAGGAGATCTTCTGCTCAATTCTGGAGAATGACTACTACTATCAGTTGACCCGTTCAACCGCACTCACCTGGTTGTCGGCAAGGCAGAACTTCTGCTATCATGACGTAAACCCTAACACTCATGTATCGAGGTTCTTAAATGTGGACAAAGATATTCAGACATCGCCTCTTTTAAAAGGCGATCTGAGGCTCTATTCGGTACTTACGGAAACAACCGTATTTGATAAGGAGACGGCGAGATACAATTCTTCAAGACAAACCTTAAAAAAAATTAATCCGGAAAAAATTTGTATATATCGAAATGACCTCGTATATTTGAGGCTGGCAGAGGCTTTGAACCGTGCCGGACTGCCGGAAACGGCGTTTGCGGTGCTTAAATACGGCCTTTGCGAACCGAACATTGAAAATTATGTGAGTGACGAAGAGAAGGATTTCGCCATGAGCAACGGTATGGAAGATTTATTTAAATTTAGCACTTCATACTTCTATCCGGCCGAGGTCGGTTATGTTGTCAGCGAAGGCAGGGCAAACTACATTAACACGACACAGTACAACACCATAGGCATCCATTCCCGCGGTTCGGGAGACGCTTCGGTTGACACTATGTATGTCCTGCCTGCCGCAACCGACAAAAAGGACCTGCAGCGTAAGGTTGAGGAGATGATTATCGATGAGATGGCTCTTGAGACCTGCTTCGAAGGCTACCGTTTCTCAGACCTCTACAGAATAGGAATGCACAGGGGCGAAGACAACGGCGAATATTGTGACGACGAGTTTGTTGCCGTCCGCATTGCTGCCAGGAATGCAAAGAGTCCCGACAAGAGTGCCGAAGGCTTCGATATGGCTCTTTACAATAAGCTTATGAGAAACTCGAGCGGATATGATATCAATCCCGCCTTCTTCCTCAAATAACGAGGTTTTATCCGTCAGCTCTGCACTTTCTGCGCAGAGCTGACGGGTGAAACTAATATAATAGTTTAACTAAAATATGACAATAAAAAATTTTACCTTATTAATTAATTAAATGTTTAAGTTTATGAAAAAACGCGATTTAATTTTTGCAGTTGCACTGCTTTTGGGCTTCAGCCTGGGCGCACGTGCACAGACTGCTGAGGAGACCTTGTTCTTCTACGGTTTCGAGGATAACTTGGCCTCCTTTACAGAGGATTCTCCGGTTGATTCCATCACCGAGATCCGTTACTATGCCGGAAATCCGACTTCGGCAGGCTTTGAGATTGTTTATACTAAAGACTCGCTGATGTACCTCTTTAACTCCATTTCTCCGGTCATAAGTGATGACCGTACGGATACTTACGAACTCGTAACCGATCCCATTGGCACTCACAAGGGCGAAATGCAGGAATTAGGTGCCGAGGGCGGTGACAGTTATTTTAAGTACACCTCCGGCGGCGAGGGCAGTGAACTTTGCGATGACTATGCGGCCAACCTCTTTGTACGCGGCCTTAAGCTTGAGCCTTTCACCTCTTACCGTCTGGTCTTCTACTCAAAGGGCAGCCATCCTGAAGCCAATCTTCAGGCCGGTGTTTTCCGCGGATATTACAACTCCGAAAAATCTATCTCTTTGAATGGCGGAAGCGGCAATGAGTTCCGTTTGGAAAAGACTGAGTTTACAACCGACCGTTGGGAGCGCAACACTCTTATGATGTTCTACCAGAACGACTCCGTTGCCAACGCTCATATGTACAATGCGGGTTACTGGTGGACCAATTCATGGGCCACAACCGATACCGTGACAGGTAAGAGTTACAACCAGATTGAGCAGTTTGACAAGTACTTCATGCGTATGTCGTTCAGATATCCGGGCAGGACATACTACATCGATGACATATCGCTCTACAAGTCAACCATCGGCGGCGCCGAGTTTAACGGTGACGTACTCCGTGTCAACTTCGGTTATCAGACCAACCTTGCCGAACTTGCCAAGAAGGATCCTACCGGCGCCATTGAGCTGCCCGGCGAATATTTCAGCCTGGTCTCACGCAGTGAAGAGTGGGGCGATGAGGAACTTCCCGTTCTTTCGGCCGAGTATCACGCTGACGGTTATCTCTACATCTGGCTCGACGATGCCGAATTCTATATTGAAGACGACACCCGTCTCAGCTTTACCAACCCCGTTGACGACCCCAGTCTCTGCCTGAAATATACAGGCACTCTCTTCCCCAATTCACTTGACACTGCTTGGGTGAATGCAGGTAAGATAGTTCCCGATTTCGAGAACGAGTTTGCAGTTTTCAATCCTGCAGTTTCGGCCATTTCCAGGGTATATCTTGCTCCGACAGTCAAGGTTTCGACCCCTGAAAACGGCTCATTTAATCTCGATCCGAAAACCAGATCGATTGATATCAGCTTCTCTAAGGAGATCTACACCAACCTGACCGAAGGTACGGCCGACGCTTACAACGTAATTGTTGCCATGCAGTCCTCCGGTGCCGAAGAGATTTGGCTTCCTACTGACTATAATGAGGAGACCTTCACCGTTACCTTCACACGTCCTGCAGAATTCACGGCCGACCTGAGCGGCGACTGCGACTTTAAAGTCAGGAATGCCCGCGCAGGCAAGGGTGAAATGTACCAGGCTGGCAGCGAGGAGACCATCACTCTCACATTCGGTAATCTTTCAGAGATCGGCGGACCGGTTTACTTCTACCAGTCCGAGGCCGCATGGACGGCGGCCGACCATGCAAGCCAGTGCATACCTAAGGGTTGGACAGCATACGATGCTTCCATTGGCTCAGGCGGTCAGATCGGAACAGGCGAAACCGTAGCAGGTCGCAGTCGTGTTTACTTCTTCGGTGCAGGCGGTGCCTTTACACGCGGCTTCTATTCTTCTCCGCGCGGTAATCTTGAAGCTAAAATTGTTTACGGCGTAGTTGAGGATTATAGCCTGACACTTGATCAGGGCAACTACTGGCTCTCATTCAAGGCGTTTGGTTGGGACGGTTCTCCTACTATCAAAGTCTTTGTCTATCCTGTCGGTACGGACCGTCCTGATACTCCTATTGGCACACTTAAGGCCGAACCAAATGTTGCCAACCGTACTGCCGGAACAGGCAGTTACAAGGTTGAGCAATGTGCTACTGCCAAATTCGCGTTCACTGTTGAAAACGACGACAACTATGTTATGGAGTTTGTTAGCGGAACTTCAGGTTGGGAAGGTGCGGTCATAGGTGCCATTGAGCTGACCAACCAGTATTCGGAGGCCTTTACCTATCTGAAGATGTTGGAGGATGCTCAGGCTGCCGCCAATGGAGTTCTTGCAAATGCCAAGGCTGACAATAAGTACAGCGGTGAGTATCTCAATACATTCCAGGGTGTCATTGATGATTATGCAGACTTTACTCACACAGCTCCGTCGGCTTATGTGGATGCTACAAATACCATAAAGAATGCCACTTCGGCAATGAGCACACGTATGACCACTGTTGACAAGTTCTACAGCGAATATCAGGCTGCTATTGACAAGGAGGCTGTATATACCGATTCCGTAGGATACAACGAGCTTGTTGCCTACACTGCTCTGGTTGCCAAGATTGCCGAGTATGACGGACTTGATGTAACTGTTAAGGACAACGCTGAACTGACAGCCATTACCGCCGAGGTAACTGCGGCTACCAAGGCCATGACAGACCGTTGCACTGCTATTGACAACTTCAACAAGGCTCTTGCCGATGCTTTGAATGTCTTGGAGAATCAGACGGAATACGATATGTTGCCCGAGTATGCTGCACTCCAGAGCGCCTATAACGAGTGGAAGGATCTGGATATCATCACATCTTCGGACGAGGATCTGGCTGAATCCACCGGGGCTCTTAACGATGCCAGGAAATTCTATACCTATGCAAGTCAAAGCATTGCTGCTCAGACCGTTCAGGTCAAGGGGCTCTATGCTCTGGCGACCGAGCTTGAGGTTGATTTCGATGACATACAGGCCGGTCTGGCAGATGAGATAGCTGATCGTATGAACAACCTGAGAACCGACGATCAGGATCTGGCCGCACTGCTTAAGGAGGTCCTTAAGTATCGCGTCTATGAACTTCTCGCCGATGAGGGCTATGACGGTACCCGTCTTAACCTGACTCCATTCATAACCAACTATAACATGTACCTTACTGCCAAGATTGGTGTTGAGGTTGAGCAGTTCTACTATAATTGGGGAGCTCCCAATGACAGATGGAGGCTCAAGAGTGGAGTATTCACTACCGTTTATCCGGGTTGGACATTGAACGGTAAAAGTGGTAACGTGCATGTATGCAACGAGACTCAGAATTGGAATGACAAGGCTGAAATCGTGGACGGTTATATTGCATTTGACTGGAACTCAAGCTTTGAATTGGGTCAGACTGTTACAGGTCTTCCCGAGGGCCTCTATTCAATAGGTGTCGGCTTTAATAACAATCTTGAGAATTCAATAATGATTGGACAGGCCGACGACAATACTCCCGATACTGTTTCGGTAGCAAAAGGCAATGAAGACTATCCTGCTGCAGCAAATGCATTTGTTGACAGCCTGGAGGTTTCCGATGCAATCACTGTCAAACTTGTGATATCAGGTGGAAGCTCATGGGGACGCATAGACAACTGGGAGCTCTATCTGGACGGCAAATCCGAGACAGCCGATTACGCTGCTCTGGCTGCGGCTCAGAAGCAGGCTGCCATCGTACAGGCTACCTTCGTTCCTTCGATCCGGACAACAGCACCTGTATCGTACAGATACTTCACTGTCGATGGTGTTGAGACCGATGCATCGAACAACGGAATACTGATTCGCGTCAGTACCGGTGCCGACGGCAGACGTAATGTCGAAAAGGTCATTGTCAGATGATAGTGACAGTCTGATGAAAAAAGCGGGGTGGCCTCAGGTCACCCCTCTTTTATAAATATTTTGTTACAATCCTCTTTTGTGTTATCTTCGCACAATAAAATAATCCAAACAAATGAGAATGAGAATTATAGGCACCATATTGCTGGCGGCAGGGATGTTGCCGGCAACACAGAGCCTGTCGGCAGACACCGGACAGGTCTATATAAATGAGGTGATGCAATCGGCCGTTGGAGGCGATATAGATCTTCTTATGGAATATCCTGACGGCTGGGTGGAGCTATATAACTCTGGCACGGCGGCGGTTTCGCTTAAGGGTTACCGTATAGGTAAGAAGATAAAATTCAGTAAGTGTTATGAGCTTCCCGATGTGACAATTCCGGCAAAAGGCTATTTGGTTATCTATTGTGATAAAGCCGACACTTATGTGGTTTCGGAGAAGAAAGACCGGTTTGGCAGAGTGACCTCTGTAGAGAGAGAGGTACATACCGATTTCCGGCTCACAACCGATGCCGAGAGCGGTGTCTATCTCTACACTCCCGATGCCGTGCTGGTTGACTCGGTGCATCTGCCCGTGATGTTCAAACCCAATGTGGGGTACGGACGTCTCAGTGACGGCGATGCTGTATGGGGTTATGAATTCCAACCTACCAAGGGCAGACCAAATGAAGGCGGACACCCACTTGCCGTCCTGCCTGACCCCTATTTAAGTCCTGCCGGATACCTTGGCGACCCCGATCATCAGGCTGTTTTCGTTAAAAACATGAGAATGAACAGACTTAAAATGTCTAACGGTGAGAATGTTCCTAACAATGCCGTAGTGCGATATACAACAGATGGCACCGAACCTTGTGATACAAGTGAGATAATGACATCGGCAGGGGTCTATGTTGATAAAAATACCATATTTAAGGCTGCCATATTCTGCGACGGCTACCTTACGCCCGATGCCCTGACAGCCGTCTATCTCTTCCATCCCAGGAAACTTACACTGCCAACCGTATCGCTTGTGTATGACAGTCTTGATATGTTCAGCCCCGAATATGGCATTATAGCTCTCAACACTAAAGAGACAAAATACAATTGGCGCAGACCGGCCAATTTTACATACTTCGGCACAGTAGGTCTGAATCCCAGGATCAATCAGATCTGTGAGGTCCGCGTAGCCGGAGGATGGACCCGTGACAACAGCCAGAAAACCCTCATTGCTTATGCCCACAGGAGGTTCGGCAGCGATGACTATTTCGATCAGGCTTTTTGGCCGACCACGCGCCCCGAGGCGTACCGTGCCCCTTCAATTATGTTGAGGAATTCGGGAAACGATTTTGGCAATTCCTTTATCCGGGATGGTGTGGCTCAGGCAATAGTCGGTATGAATACCGATTTGGACTGGCAGGGATATCAACCGGCAATATACTACATAAACGGCAAATATGACGGTCTGATAAATATAAGGGAGCGTAGCAATGAGGATAATGTTTGGACTCATTACAACGGTCTAGAGGATATTACTCTGATAGAGAATGCCCAGCTTAAAGAGGGAGACTGGCAGCAGTATCAGGATTTTGTCGATTTCTACAGCGCAGAGGGTCATACCTACGAAGAGTTTGATTCCGTTATGGATATTGTTGAATATACGAACATGATGATATGCAACATATTCATGAGCAATACCGATTTTCCCGGCAATAATAATACGTTGTGGAGACCGGTTGCCGAGGGAGGACGCTGGCGCTGGATCATAAAGGATGTAGACAGGGCTTTCGGCATATGGGGTCATGCGGCAAATGAGGAGTATCTGAAGTGGGTCCTGAACCTTCCAAGCAATATCAGCAGCGGTGAGAGAGCTAACGGCGAATACTGGACCAGACTCTTCAGGAGGCTTATGTCAATCGAGCGTTACAGGGATCTTTTCCTCGACATGTTTACTGTATATATGGGTGATTTCTTAACTCCGGAATATATGAAAAAATGGATTACATGGGCCCATGACCGGGTTGAGCCCGAGTATGAATTTTACTCTAGGGTTCAACGGGTGAATGGGAAGTCCTCATGGGAAAACGAGATAAACAGGATGAAAAACTGGACAAATTCCCGTTGGGAAGATATGTACAGACAGTTGGCCGAGTATTATTCATTGGATAAGGCGGTGCCGGTCGTGGTAAACAACAATACCACCGATTTGAGCTTTCAGATTATAAGTATTAACGGGGTGACCCTTACCGGCGGTCGATTCAACGGCAGACTCTTTCCCGACAGGGAATACATCTTTGACGGAGCCTCCAAATACTCCGGATTTGACGTAATAGGATGGGAGGTCTCAACAACAGGAGTTGCGGGAACTGAGAAGAAGGTCTATATGGACGAGACTCTCTCAATGACCTTTCCTACCGGTACAAAACAGGTTACGGTCAACGCCATATTCGGTCAAAGCGGTATAGAAAATATTGAGACGGTGGCCGATGTTGTGGAGACTTTCTATTATAATCCGCAGGGAATGGAATCACCGACTCCGTTTGAAGGTTTGAATATTGTAAAATATATTCTAAGGGACGGAAAGACCGTAACGGTCAAGAAATTTATCAAATAAAATTGATGCAAAAAAGCTCGGCACTTTACGCCGAGCTTTTTTGCAATATAAGACGCTTTTGTAATGTCAAACCGTCCAACTTTGGAGTCACATTGCAGCCCTTTTTACTTTTGTCCTACGCTGTCCGCAGGATGATTGAATTGCGGCATGAATCCCCTCCTGTTTCCACCGTTCATTGGGAATTGCGGCATGAACCTCTCCGGATGGAAGCGTCTCATTTCGGGGTTAGCCCTGAAAAAGTTTGAATCGGGAGTCCAGTTTTTCCAGTAGTTTTCCCACCACTCTCTCTGCTGCTCTGCAGCATTTTCCCACTCTTGCCGGTTACGCTGGTGATAATCGAAAATGTGGGACCGCATCATCTGGCGGTTGGCTTCAGCCCAATTTTGCCACATTTTAAGACGCTGGTCCATGTCACGTTGATTCTGCTGGACCCACTCCTGCCATATCTTCTGTCCAAGCTGCCATTGGGCTACTCCAATCTTGAAACGGGTTGAGTCGGGCAGAGCTTTCTCCAGTTTTTTCTGATAACTGTCATTGATTTCACGCCATTCCTTTACATATTCAAATTCACCCGGTTTATGGGTACGGTTAAGGTTTGCAAGCTGCTCGTTGTATTCAATGTAGATTTTGGCAAACCTGTCATACTCTTTTCTGTTCAGGTCGGCATTCTCCATAATGAAACGCAGCTGGGCATTGATCATCTCTTCGTCCCTCTCCTGAGCCTTAATGGTCAACGAGAAGGAGAGACCCAGCATGATGCACAATGCTAACAGACCTCTTTTCATAATAACCGAATCAGTTTCCGTAATAGTTACTCATCATTGAATATACACCAAGTTCATCGGTTGAAATGGACTGGAATATCTCATCAATGCTGGTGCACTGGGAGATGGTTTCATAGTCGGGCACACCGGTACCGGTGCCGCCGAAACCGAACGGAAGAAGCGCCAGGAGTATCACAGCGGCAACGGCGGCTGCACTCGCAAACATCAGATAGATCCTGCGCTGCTTATGCCGCCTCTTCTCCCTGCCAATCTCGGCAACGACTCTTTCAGTTAGATCGTCCAAGAAATGCTCAGGCATTTTGTAGGGCATTTCCCTGCTCATATTTTCCAGTTCAAACTCTTTCATAGTTGATGTTCTTCTATATATTTCTTAATCTTCTGTACTGCGTAATGATAGTTGGTCTTGAGTGTATTGATACTGTCTCCCACTATCCGGTGAATCTCTTCGTAACTTTTATCATCATAGTACCGCAGGTTAAATACCATTTTCTGTTTCGTAGGCAGCAGAGCAATAGCTTCCTGCAGCAATATCAGTATCTCATCGGCATCGGGACCGGCTTCAGCCCTTACGCTGTTCTTCAAAGAATCTCCCAAATCGTCGATTGAAAGGTTGTAGCCTGCCCGATTCTTAAGGAGTTTGAGACCTTCATTTGTAGCTATTTTGTAGAGCCAGGATGAGAGCGGAAACTCATTGGAATAGGTGTTACGATACTTAAACACATTGATCATCGTCTCCTGCAAAGCATCCTCGGCATCATCATGCACTACTACCATCCTACGGATATGCCAATAAAGCCGTTCTCCGTATTTCTTCATAATAAGGCGTATGGCCTCTTCTACGTGATTGTCATCACACAGCAGACGCGCAATGGATTCATCGCTTACAGAAAGGGATCCTTTACTTTTCATGCCGGAATTCCAATCACGTTTTCACCTATATTATACTACGAAATACCGAAAGTTAAATCAATATATTTCTTGACGGAAATAATCAAAGTCGGCGTAACCGCCGGTAGCAGTGGTAGCATAATTGTACAGTCCTGTGCGATAGCCCGTAAAGTAGTCGAGAGTGAAACTCATTTGCAGTACGGCATCAACCTCGGTCCAATTTTTGCCGTCAAGCGACCAGCTCATAAAGGCCTGGTCGGGGCGGACGGTATCATCGGCCTGCGGGGTGAATACGTAGCGCAACTTGAGCCACACCTTGTCCTGTGTAAGAGGCATGCGCAGGAACTCGGTGTCGGGATTAGGCTGCTCCTGAGCGGCTTGGGCCTGCTGGGGCGGGCGGCGCCGGCCTATATTGCGATGAGTCATCGCTACAAGGCTCTTGGAACCGTCCTCGGCAACTTCAACACCGATTGTGCAATAGTTGCTCTGGAAGGCTATGATTCCGGCCCTGTCGCCCGGTTTCATTCCGGCGGCATCGAGCAGGACTTCGCTGTAGCAGCGGGGACCTACCGTGCGTTGGGTAAGCGTGTTGCGGGCATCCATTACGCCGGTTGCTATATGACTTGTCTTCAGACGCAGCCAGCCTTTACGTTCGGTCACCGACCATGCCGAATTATCGGGCTTATGGTTCCACTGCCATACCAGGTCAAGTTCCTCTTTTTTATAGTTAAATTCATCACTTGCCCAGGTGCGGTTCTCTCCCGACTCAGGCAGGTTTACGGTGAACTGTTTTACCGGCTTGGTGTCGTCGCCGAGAATCGGCCAACCGTCAACCCAGGTTACAGGTTGCAGCGTGGGAATACGTCCTACGGCGCCATGGTCCTGGAACATTACGGCATACCAGTCGCCATGCTGGGTCTGAATTATTCCGCCTTGGGCTACACCGTCGCCGCGTCCGTCAAAGGGACCGCTTAGAATAACCTTGCTTTCGTAGGGGCCGTACAGATCCTTTGAACGCCAACAGGTTTCGGTACGTACGCCTCCGCTGGGCCAGTCAATGACAAGAATATAGTAGTAATCGCCTATATGATAAATATGGGCGCCCTCGGCACGCAGGTTGTAACCCTGACGCGGAGACTCTATTATTATCTTCTCCTCGGCTCCGGCCTTGATGGCTGAGCCGTCCGGCTCGAGTTCGATGATACGGATATCGCCGTTACCCCATACCACAAAGAGCCGTCCGTCTTCAAAGAGCATTGAAGCGTCATGGAAGGGACGGTCAATGACCGAACGCTCCCAGAAGCTGCTGTTTATGTCCTTTGTCTTGTAAACATAGGTCTTACCCTGGTCATTTGCTATAAACAGGGCGTAATATGTGCCGTCAACATACCGGAGCGAGGCTGCCCATTGGCCACGGCCGTATGCGTTCCTGCCGTTACGCAGGTTATAGACGTCATCGTCATTTAAGTAATCATATACATAGCTGACAATCTCCCAGTGTACCAGATCCTTGGAGTGCATTATGGGCGCTCCGGGACAGAAGTACATGGTAGTGCTGATCATATAGTAGTCATCGCCGACTCTGATCAGGTCAGGGTCAGGTACGTCGGTATAGGTAAGAGGATTGATACACTCTGTAACCTTGTTTTTTGCCGTGCATCCGACGGCCGAGGTCAGTAACGCCGCCAGCGTTATGACCATGAATAGTCTGCCGGTTTTCATATCATTCAAATGTTAGCCAGTCAACCTGGATCAGACCTTCGGTAGCCATACGCACCTTGAGGTGATGTATGCCTTTCTTGGCGCCTGAAACCTTAGCCGATGCTGTTATTACCTGACGGTCAGCAGGAACGTCAACGGTAGCAATTACGTTGTCATTCTGCAAAATTTCGAGTGTGCCTGCCGATGGAGGTACTATTTTAACCGTAACTTTCTTGGGAGCCTTTGCAAAATTGACGGTGTTGTATTTTGCCCATGCACCCTTTTCGTAGAATACCGTCTTCCAGCCTGCAAAGTAGTTGCTCGGCTCGAGATAGGCGATGGAGTCGCCGATGCCGCTGAGTGCGGTGTAGCGGTCAAGCTGGATCTTGCTTTTTGAATCGGTTACGCCAATGCCGCGCAGAGTAGGCTTCACCATACGGATGGTCCCGTCGGGCTCGAAGAAGAGACTGTCGGCGCAGGCTGCACGGTTCTTGTCAAAATCGGGTGAATACATGTTATTGTGATAGAACAGGTAGGTCTGTCCTTTGAAGTCAATGATCGAGTGGTGGTTGGTCCAGCACTTGCTCTCATGCTCCTCGAAGAATACACCCATAAATTTGTACGGACCGAATATGTTGTCAGCCATACAGTAGGCCAGCACCTCCTCAACCTCACGCGCCCACGGGAAGGTCATGTAATATTTTCCATTGCGCTTGAAGAGATAGGGACCTTCGACAAGACCTCTGGTGGGAACCTCTTCCACACGGTGGCGGTCGGCCGGGTCGGTCGAGATGGAGAGCCAGTCATCGTTGAGTTTGGTAATGGTTATACCGGGCATTACCAGATATCCCTGACCGTCGTCATCTACAAATATGCAGGGGTCTATGCCGCCTACGCCTTCGAGCGGGGTGGCCTCAGGCTTATAGGGGCCTTCGGGGTAGTCCGATATACAGACTCCTACGCGATTGCCGCCGAAGCGTTGTCCGGGTTGTGTCTTGGCGCCGGCAGGGAAGAAGAAGTAGTACTTACCGTTGTTGGGATTCTGTTTGCAATCGGGAGCCCACATTGAATAACCTGCCTCATTGACCCATGGCACACTCCACTGGTCAACAATCATGCCGTGGTCTGTCCAGTCGGTCAGATTGTCCGAAGAGAAGACATGGTAATCGGCCATGCAGAACCAGTCCTTGCGTGCATACTCGGCCGGAGCCTTGATGTCGTGCGAAGGAAATACATACACACGGTCGCCAACCACAAGGGCTGACGGATCGGCTGTAAATTGGTCCCTGATAATGGGATTTTGAGCCCAAAGGGTTGATGAAACCAGGGCTACTACAGCTAAAGTTAGAATTCTTGCTTTCATTTTTTTTTGTTTAAGAGTTATTGAATTATAATTTTTCTCACTTTTCGGGTACCGTCGGGATAGACGGTCTCTTCTATAAAGATACCCTTTTCAGGTACAAGGGCCTCCTTGCCATTAAGATTGTATAGTTTTCTTTCGACCGGTACCGACAGGGAACCAACTCCCGTGTCAATTGTAAAGGTAACATTGAAGGTGATGGGTTCGGTCACCTGCATCCTGAAGGAGTTGTCATTGACATCGGCAGTCACATCCTCTCCGTTCATAAGGAGACGGTCAAGTTTGAAACCCAAATCGGGTTCGATACGCAAAATAACGGTTCTGTTATAAATAACTTTGTTGTTATTGACCGATGCGCTGCCGTTTTCGCCGCATATGACCGTTATGTCTATCAGTTGTCGCTCAAAACCGGCTCTAAGTTTTCTGCTGCCGGTTATGACGAATGTATATTCCGGCTCCAATGAGATGGGTGTCGTCTCATTTTCTTCAAACCATCCGGTAAAAATGTATCTCTCTCTGGTGACCTCGGCCACAACAGTTATCGTATCCAGATAGTTGGTCCGCACGCCGAAAGCCTCTCCTTTTATACGCGCACTGCCGCCGTAATCGGCTTTCAGCTCAATGTCGAAATGGCGTTCGGTGAAGAGGGCCGCAATTCTCAATGGTTCGGTTACCTCAACTGCCAGCAGGGAATCGCCGGCTGTTACTGTTATAAGAGAATCGTTGACAATCCAGTGACTGAGGCAATATCCCCAGTCGGCGTGGGCCGTAAGCAGGGCTGAATCGCCGTGGGAATAGATGCCGGCGCCCTCAATATTGCCGTGTTCCACATCGACAACGGTGATATTGTAACGGTTGATCTCCACTACAGGACTAAAGGAGACGCTCTTTTCAACCTGAAAAACATAGGGATTTGAAAAGATTGAGTCACCCTTGTCGGTCACCCAGGCAACGAAGCGGTATCCCGTTTGCGGAACGGCATTTACCGTTACGGTAGCGCCGGGGCTGAATATGCCGGATCCTGAGACCGTTGTTTTCGAATGGGGAGCTATGGCTACGCCAAAAACCTCGTCGTTGCTGAAAACGGCAGTCAGCGAGATATCCTTCTCGACAGTGAAGGTATATGAAGGATTGACGCTTACTACCATGGTATCAACTTTCCAGCCGATGAACCTGTAGCCTTCCGACGGTTCGGCCGAAACGGTAGCGGTTGAACCGTAAGGGAAGCTTCCGCTGCCTTGGACTATTCCTTCACCCTCGGCTGAGAGCGTAACGTCGGCTGCAACGGTGCGTTCAAACAGAAAGGTGCAGACACTGAATGGGGGAACATTCTCGACCGGAGAGGTCGTTCTGTCCGGATAGTAGAGTCTCTTTTTCTTCATATTGTACTCTTCGGCGGTGATCACGGAGAGTCCGCTCTTAGACTCATAAGGGATACGGAAAGTCATGTCATAATCATTCCGGGTAGGATTGATTATCATGAAGATGATGCTGTCGCCCGTTACCGAGCGGTATGCCGAACCGTAATATCCGTCGGAACTGTTTATTTTATGCTCTATACGTGTGGTGCCGGCAACATATTTGGCAAAATGGGACATGATATAGCCGCGCTTGGTTATCTCTCCGTCAACGGTGCCGAACCGGCCGTCGCCCATACATCCGTAATACCGTTTGAGGGAATAGTGCACCCATGCACTCATGTTGGCCAGCATGGCATCGTTGATACTCTTGGCAAAGAGGAATCCGTCATCCTTCCAGTTGATATTCTGGTTCTGCTGCTCCTGACGTTCATTGATAAGATATTCGGTCATCCAGACCTCTTTGCCTTTCTGCTCGGCAAGAGGGTATGAAGAGCCGTTCCAGCCATAGAAATGGCCGGCAACAATGTCAACTTCGCGGCAGGCGTCGGGGTCGTTGAGAATAGGGTCAATGTAGGAGTGTGTGAAATGGACATCGTCGGGACACATAATAAGGGCGTTTATTGTGCTTCCGTAATTTTTCAGGAAGTTGATAAACTGAGCGCTGGTCCAAATGCAGCTTTGGTAGCTGGTAGCCCAGTCGGGCTCGTTCTGGATCGAGACGGCATCGATGGTCACTCCGTTATCTTTCATTTTTGCAATGAACCGGTTAAGAAAATTGGCCCAGTCCCCGTAATGTTCTTCCAGCAGATGTCCGCCGTTGCTGTCGGATTTATTGTCTTTCCATTCTGCGGGTGGGCTCCATGGTGAGGCAAACACGAAAGCGCCATGTTTTTTGGCTCTTTTGGCATTGGCAACGGCGCTGTTCCATGACCATTCGGAATTACCTATATATAGGCGCATTATGTTGTAGCCGAGCTGGTTTTCACCCTTTCCGTACATCTTATCGATATCGGCATCGCCAAGCCAATAGCTCCATTGCGGACTTGGAGAAAAGCCTCCGAATCCTGACACATGCTGATATGTGGTGTTAATGTCCACACTGACCGATGCGGTTCTGCTTGCCGCCGACAGAGAGGCGCAAACCATGCAGAGCAGGGCTGCCGGTAAAAGCTTTCTCATTCTTATTGCATACATATTCAGGCGGTTTATTCCAACTTCAAAGTTATCAATATTTCCCAATAAAGGAAAGCGGTTGGGCGGAAATCTTAAAAAATGCCAAAATGTCGGTACAATAAACAGCAAAGGACGGTTTTTTGCCGTCCCTTGCTGCTTAAAATGTCTCTTTTCCGGTCAATTAATGACGGTCCTCGGGGATCTCGCCCAAATATACGCTCTTGGGAACAATCTCAATAACGTTGAAGGGACATACGGCCGTGGGGTTATCCAGTACAAGACGGATACGGATGTAATAGTCCTTGTTGGCATACATGTAGTCGTTGGTCAGGATTTTACGCAGACAGTCTGATCTTTCGCGCAGATTGCCGCTGCCGCTTCCTGTATAGGAGTCCATAGCCTTCATGTAGCCGCGGTTACGCATGGCTTTTTCATTGGCCAGAATTTCACCTTCGCCGCTAAGTTCACTGTCGGCAATCCAGCCTACTTTGGGGTTATTTCCATCCAGCGTCAGATCCACGGGAATACCGCAAGGCTGGAACTCACCGTCGCCCTCCTTGAAGTAGATCTGTACCACACCGCGGTCGCTGAAATCGCTTCCGGCAAGTGTACATTCGAACATGCGGATCTCGTATGTTCCGTCATTGGGGACAGGCGGCAGCCGGAAAGTGACATCGTATATTCCGCGGATGGTCATCTCATCGCCCAAGAAACATGAAAATGATTGATCGCGGTAACGTACCCAGAGCTGGGTCTCGTCCGAGTATTCGACGTTTTTACAGAAGCCTTTTTTGAAGCCTGTGGTATATCTGTCGCTCTCGGTTGCACGGAACCGGCCGCGCGCTCCGCTGTTGATGAAGTCGGGCGACATGGTGTTGCACATGACTCTCATTCTTGTGTTGAGGTTATTCTGACGGACTTCGTCGGTGTAGAGCAGTATCTCATCGAGCAGGTGATACTGACCGTTAAGCGCAGTCTGGTCAAAATCGGTGCGCTCGGCAGGACTCCATATCCTCACGCCTTTAAACTCTATTCCACGGGCTGCTTTGGTAGCTCCTTTGCGGTTTATGAACCGGTCTCCGGATTTGGGGTAGCTGATACGCATTACCGAATGGGGCATCATAGTCTCATACCAGTCCTCAATGTCAATGGCATCCCAGGTCACGAAGTTGGTTTTAATATAGTCCTGCGAAGTGGTAAGCTGGTTGTAGCTAAGTTCCATAGGCAGCAGGTGATATGAAACGAATTTGTTTAGTGAGTTGCGTCTGTCGGTAGGATCGTCATAATATTCGTCATGACCGTTGGCATACCACTCCTCGGCTTTTTTGCGCAACTCTTCCAGATTATTGATCCCGTTGGCAATGAATATGGAATCCGGCTCGACGAAGGCGGTAAACTTGAAATAGCGTTTGTCAGGGAATGTACCATTCTCGGTCTCATATCCTGTAGAGTATCTAATGGCGGTTCTGCCGGTCTGTTTGAAACAGATGAGCAGTGAGTCATAGGCCGGTGATACATATGTGGGGTCCATATACGCAATGAGAGAGTCATTCATCTGGGTAAGAGCAAGGGCCGCATTGAATATCGTTATCAGAGGATCCTCCTCCATGCGGTCGGGCAGGAAGCGGTTGCTCGGGACCACAACTCTGTCAACGATATGTACCACGCCGTTGGTCACGGTATCGTCGCGCTCGATGATGCTCGACAGGGTGTTGACCTTGTAAACCACCTCAAAAGCTCCGTTTTCATTGATGGCAGAGTCTGTAGAGTAGGTCAGGTAACGGTCAAGCAGGTTGGGATACGGGAATGCTCCGTCCTGAAGGTCTTTGCAGTAAAATGTAGCGTTACAGAGATGTGTTTTGGCAATAGTGTCACACTCTTCCTTTGTAAGCTGTGTTACGCTGGAAATCCCTTTCTCACTGAGAAAAGTTTTCATGGCTTCGTTTGTCGGAGCGAAGCAGGTATGTTCACCGTAGGTGCGCATTTCACCCCATACACCGGACTCTTTGAGGCAGTAGATGAAATCACTGAAAAGGTCTTCTCTGTTTTCAAGGAAACTGGCCACGGTTTCACCTTCGAAGGTATAGTAGCTTCCGGGATGTTGCTCGTCAAGGCAGCTTATTTGAAGAAATCCTCCCGCAATTACAGATACTGCAACAGCCAATGTGCTGAAAAAATTCTTTGAATTTTTCATATTGGTTATTAATTAATTAGTAATTTAAAATCTTTAAAATCTATGCGAAAACATAATTTCATACACAAGTGTACGATAAAAGTGTATAAAAGTACATAATTTACTTGAAACGGCAAAGAAAGAGTCCCTATTTTTTATTTGAATTTCTGTTTTTATACGGAAACCGGATTTACCAGGACATACGGTAGTTGCCGCTCAGATGGAGCAGGGCAAACAGATAGATAAATCCGTCATAATAGACATCGTAATATCCGTCCTCGTAAGGTTCATGTTTCAGTTCGAACATATGGTGTACCAAATCCTGGCTGTATTCGTTGTCGGTCATGAGGCTGGTCGTTGCCAAAGCGCCTACAAAACCTATGGAGTGGCGAAGCTTGCGATAACCGCCGGCTCCCATGATAAAACGGGGTTCATCGCCGTTAAGGGCAAACTGGTCGGGGAACTCCTTGAGTCCGTATCGGCCTATGATGGTACGCTGTATCTTATCGGCATATTCTGCCTGCCATTCGGCATCCTTATGGTACCATGTAAAGTCCATTGCAATGTTCATTGGCACGCGCCATGAGTCATAGTGGAATTCGGAACCGCGGTTGGGTGTGCCGTCAAACTGACTCTGGTCGGGATTGAGACCGGTTACGGGATCGGTGGCGCGGTGCAGGTATGCGCGTGCGCTGTCGGCAAGTTCGCGGTAGAGCTCCTCACGGCCATCCTGTGCCGATTCAGCCCATATCTCATAGAATGCGGGCAGGTGGTACGAAGGGTCGGTCCACTCGTTGGAGCGGGTATCGGGGCAGAAGTTGATGAGCTTTTTCTCCATGTTGATGATATTGGTCACACCGCCTGTGCCGTCTTTTGAAAAGAGGTCGTTGAGCAGTTCCTGAGCTTCGGCCAGGTAGTTTATGTCGCCGTCATTACCCCAGCGGCGTGACGCCAGCAGCAAATCGGTTACAAAGTAGAGCTCACCGTCACTTGCCGAGCCGTTGGCATTACGACTGCCGTCGGTACGGCAGGACCATGCATACAGTCCGTGAGAAGGACCCTCCTCATTGTGGCGCATAAAATGTTTTGTCCAGCGCCAGATACGGTCGAAACGGTCCTGGCGGTCCAGCTGGATGGAGACCATCATGCCATATGACTGACCTTCGGTACGTACGTCACGGTTCTTTACATCGGATACATAACCCATGGGTATGCCGTCGATTTCAACATCAAAGTAGGAGGGGTTGTCACTGTCGAACATGATGTAGTATATTTCGGCAATTTTATTGTCTATATCGGCCTGGGAATAGCCAAGCTCCTTTAGATAGTTACGGTACTTGCCGGTCTCGATATAACCTTTTGTTGCCGGTTTCATTTTTTTGACCGATCCGCAACTGATGACTGTTCCTGCCATACATAGAGCTGCCACACAAATGGCTGTTGTAATAAGTTTTCTCATAATCTTTATTAATGTTTTACTTTAATTTTTATTCCTGAATGTATGATTTCCAACGTCTGTAGGCCTCGTCGTAAACGGGCATATCGGATGCTTTGGGTTCTATGACGCGAATCTTCTGAAGCGATGCGAATGCCTCGTTGTGGTCTTTATATAAGCCTGCTCCCATACCTGCACCTATGGCAGCACCGATCGATCCGTTTGTGTCATAGAGTTCGATGACGGCTCCGGTAACACCTGCAAGGGTATTGCGGAAAAGCGGACTTAGGAACATATTGGCGTTGCCGGCATGTATCTTGTTGACGGGCATACCCATATCCTCCATAATCTCTATTCCGTACTTGAAAGAGAAGACGATCCCTTCCAGAGCGGCACGCAGCAGGTGTGAACGGTTATGGATGTTAAAGTTCACGCCGTGGAAGCTGCATCCGTAGTCCTTGTTTTCCAGAACACGCTCGGCACCGTTACCGAAAGGCAGGACCGAAACGCCGCCCGATCCTATCGGGGCCTGAGATGCAATCTCATTCATCTTTTCGTAACTTGTTCCGTCAGAGACAATGTTGCGCTTTGTCCAGGCATTCAGGATACCGGCGCCGTTGATGCAGAGCAGTATTCCAAGCCGGTTGAAACCGGTCTTGTGGTTGACATGGGCAAAGGTGTTGACCCTTGATTTGGGATCATAGCTTATTTCGCCGTTGATACCGTAAACCACTCCCGATGTGCCGGCGGTCGAAGCTATTTCACCGGGTTCGAAGACATTCAGCGAGAGGGCGTTATTTGGTTGGTCACCGGCACGGTAGGTCACGGGGGTGCCTGCAGCCAGACCGAGTTCGGAAGCTGCCGATGCGGAGAGTCTGCCCTGTTCGGCAAATGTGGGTACTATTTTAGGTATGAAACTGCGCGGAATGCCGTACCAGTCAAGCAGGAACTTTGCCACATCGCCCGTCTGGAAATCCCATAACATGCCTTCGGAAAGACCTGACACAGTAGTGCAAGTCTCACCCGTCAGGCGCATGGCAATATAGTCGCCGGGGAGCATGATATATTCAATTTTGTCAAATATTCCGGGCTCATTGCGTTTGACCCAGGACAGTTTGGAAGCCGTGAAATTACCGGGGCTGTTCAAGAGGTGGGTCAGGCACTGGGAACGGCCAAGCTCCTGAAAAGCCTCTTCACCTATACCTACGGCACGGGAGTCACACCAGATTATGGCGGGACGTAACACCTTTTTGTTTTTGTCAACGCATACAAGGCCGTGCATTTGGTAAGAGATGCCAATGGCTGCAATCTCTTTGACGTCTATACTGACCTGTGAAAGCGTATCGGCAGTGGCGGCTTTCAAATAGGACCACCAGTCCTCAGGGTTCTGTTCTGCCCAGCCGGGATTGACGGCATTTATTGGGGCTTCATTTTTCGGAGCGAAAGCGGTTGCTACACAACTGCCGTTCTGAGAATCAACAAGGCTGCACTTCACCGACGAGCTGCCTATGTCATAACCTAATAGATACATTGTTCTTATTTTTTTGTTATAGTATCTTGAATAAGTTCCGCACAGACGGAATTACAGCCTCCAAAGTTAGATAAAAGAACCGATATCGGCCTAATCGGAACTAAAATTATTGCTATATTGTCTTTTATAATGAGTAAAAAAGAGTAATTTCGCAGATATAAAGTTTAATTTTTAATTACTATCCTATGAAAAGAATTTCAGCAGTGTTTTTGGCAGCTGCACTTTTCGTGTCATGCATGTCAGGAAAGGCGAGTCAACTGAAATTGTGGTATGATGAGCCAGCTAACCAATGGACCGATGCGCTTCCTTTGGGGAACGGACGGTTAGGTGCTATGATATTTGGGACTCCTGCCGGGGAGCGTATCCAGTTGAATGAGGAGACGATTTGGGGAGGCGGTCCGCACAACAATGTGAATTACGCGGCCAAGGACGGTCTGGCAGAGATACGAACGGCTCTGTTCGAGGGACGCCGTTCGGAGGCTCAGGCTCTTTGTGACCGTTATATCTCATCGAAAGGGGCACACGGTATGCCCTATCAGACGGCAGGTTCTCTGCTCCTTGACTTCGAAGATATGGAGGAGTTTTCCGATTACTATCGTGAACTGGATATAGAGAGGGCTGTTGCCACTACCGTATTTAAGGTTGACGGGGTGGAATACAAGCGTGAGAGTTTTGTTTCATTCCCCGACGAGGTGGTGGTGATGCGTTTGACGGCATCGGAAAAAGGCGCTCTCTCGTTTAAGGCTTCGTACAGTCTGCCTTACCGTCAGGATCGTATAACGGGCGGCAGCGCAAAGCCGGGCAGTCTGAAGAACAGCGCACTGCTTGAGGTCTCATGCAAGGGCGATGATCATGAAGGTGTAGAGGGAAAAGTGAGATTCACCAACAGATCTTTGATAGTAGCCGAAGGCGGCTCGGTGGAGGTTTCGGATAATGCCGTAAACGTTGAAGACGCCAATGCGGTGACTATATATATTTCGATAGGAACCAATTTTGTGAATTACAAGGATGTAAGCGGTGACGAGAAGAGGGCTGCCGCACTGCCGCTGGCTCCTTTCGAGAGTGGGAAAAAGAGCTACAAGGGTATGCTGGATGCCCATGTTAAAGAGTATTCCAAGCAGTTCGGGACAGTCTCTATTGACCTTGGTACCAATGAGCAGGCCTCTTTGCCCACCGATGAACGTATAAGAAATTTTGCAGAGACCTTTGACCCGCAACTGGTTTCGCTCTACTTCCAGTTCGGACGCTATCTGCTGATATCCTGTTCGCAGCCGGGCGGTCAGGCAGCCAACTTGCAGGGAATATGGAACGAGAGCCGGCAGGCTCCCTGGGACGGAAAATATACCACCAATATAAACGTTGAGATGAACTATTGGCCGTCGTTCCTGTGCGGAATGCCTCAGACCTTCGAGCCCTTCCTGCGGCTGGTCAAGGAGTGCGCCGAACATGGTCGCGAGAGCGCCGAGATGTACGGATGCCGCGGTTGGACTCTGCACCATAATACCGATATATGGCGTTCGACCGGAGCCGTTGACGGTGCATACAATGGTATGTGGCCTACCGGAGCGGCATGGTTCTGCCATCAGATATGGGACGGCTACCTTTTCAATATGGATCCCGACTATCTGGAGGAGATCTATCCCATTATGAAGAGCGCATGCCATTTCTTCATCGATTTTCTCGTGCCGGAGCCTGAGAACGGCTATCTGGTGGTAGCTCCGTCGTATTCGCCCGAGAATGCTCCCCGTGTACAGGATGTACTGGGCAGAGGTAATATTACAACGGTTTACGGTGCCACAATGGACAACCAGATGCTTTTTGATCTGTTCGGCAATACAATCGAGGCGGCCGGTATCCTGGGCGAAGAGGCTCTGTTTGTCGATACTCTTAAGAATATCAAGAAGCGTCTGCCTCCTATGAAGATCGGACGTTGGGGACAGCTTCAGGAGTGGTTCGAGGATTGGGATGACCCGCGTGACAACCACCGCCACGTATCGCATCTGTGGGGTATGTACCCCGGCTACCAGATTACGGCCGACGGTACTCCGGAACTGTTTAATGCCGTACGCACCTCACTTGAGGCCCGTGGCGACGCTTCCACCGGATGGTCAATGGGCTGGAAGGTCTGCCTCTGGGCACGTCTGCTGGACGGTAACCACGCCTACAAACTTATTCAGGACCAGCTAAGTCCTTCGGGTCGCGGCAAGGGCGGCACCTATAATAATCTGTTCGATGCCCATCCGCCGTTCCAGATTGACGGGAACTTCGGCTGTACGGCAGGAATCGCCGAGATGCTGGTGCAGAGTCATACGGGAAGCATAATGCTGCTTCCGGCACTGCCCGATGTTTGGAAAGAGGGGCAGGTCAAGGGGCTTATGTGCCGGGGCGGATTCGTATTGGAGGAGCTTACATGGAAGGAGGGTAAGCCGGTGACGGTAAAGATAAAGTCAACCGTAGGCGGTGATCTGGAGGTAAGCTGGAACGGAGTCCAAAAGAGCATGGAGACAGTGGCAGGAAAGAATTATACAATCAACTTTTAATATATAATATCGAAAAAAAGAGTATGAAAAAGGCAGCAATCATTACGGCATCGCTGCTCTGCCTTATGGCCGGAGCCGGCGCACAAAAAACAGTAACCATTGATTGGTACGGTTTTGTGATGGCTCAAACCTATGTCAACACAAGGACCAGCGCATCGGGAGCAGGAGGATTTCTCTACCTCTATCCGCTTGATGAGAGGATTGTAAACTTTGAAACGAACGATGATCTGAACGCCAATATGCATGCTTCCTATTTTGGAGCTTTGGCGCGGGTAGGGATGAACCTGAAGGCTCCGGATCTGTTCGGAGCAAAGAGCAAAGCCAGGGTTGAGATCGATTTGACAGGCTTTAATCCCACAGATAATCCTATCCTGTACCGTCATGCATATATGGGCCTTGATTGGGACCGCAGTTCACTGACGCTCGGCCAGACATGGCATCCGTTGAGTGAACTCTTCCCTTCGACGGTGAGCATTGCCATAGGATCGCCTTTCAATGCTCTGAACCGCTCTCCGCAGCTCAGATACGACAAATTCCTGGGCCAAAACAGAGAGTTCAAATTGAGCGCTGCGGCTCTGTTTCAATATCTGAGTGCATCGACCGGACCTAAAGGCAGGACCGGTGAATATCACAGGAATTCCGCTGTTCCCGAATTTTATATCGGCGCCCAAATAAATACGGGAGGCTTTATGTTTGGAATAGGAGGTGAGTGGCAGAGAGTGGCGCCGAGGGTGGAATCGCCATCGGGAGTCAAGGTCAACGAGTATATCAACACGTTTGCGGGAATGGTCCAGGCCGGATATGAAGAGGGGCTGTTATCGTGGAAGGGTAAAATCCTTTTGGGGCAGAATATGTCAAATCTGGGAATATGCAGCGGTTACGGTGAGGCCGAAACCGAGGAGGGCACCCGGGAATGGCGGCCTTTGACAGCTGTTTCGTCATGGACTCATTTCTCTTATGGCAATGAGTTAAAGGTCGGCCTGTTTGGCGGTTATATGAAGAATCTGGGAGGCAAAGAGGGCCTGACTTTTCAGAAGTTATATGTTATAGGAGGAGATAAGATTGACGCCATGTATCGGATTGCACCGAATGTTTCATATACAGTCAATAATATGAATCTGGCATGTGAGTATGATATGACATCTGTGGCATACGGCGACCGTCAGGCTCGCGGCAATGTGGCTAACAGTCACTGGGTTACCAACAACAGGGTTCTGCTGTCGGTAACTTACATGTTTTGATGAAGATAGGGGAGATAGAATTAGGCTCTCAGCCGGTCTTTCTGGCTCCTATGGAGGATGTCACCGATCCGCCGTTCCGTCTGCTGTGCAAGCAGTTCGGAGCCGATATGGTCTATACCGAATTTGTGTCGAGCGATGCTCTGATACGTGAGGTGAACCGCACTGTGCAGAAGCTGACGGTTCTGGATGGGGAGCGGCCGGTGGGAATACAGATTTACGGCAAAGAGACCGATGCCATGGTCCGGGCTGCCGAGATGGTGGAACAGGCGGGACCGGAACTGCTGGACCTGAACTTTGGCTGTCCTGTAAAGAAGGTCGCAGGCAAAGGTGGCGGTGCGGGCATGCTTCAAAATATCCCGGGGATGATTGAGATTACCCGCGCTGTTGTCGATGCGGTGAAAATTCCGGTTACGGTCAAGACCCGTCTGGGTTGGAACGAGGAGAGTAAAATAATTGTGGAACTGGCCGAACGGCTGCAGGACTGCGGAATAAAGGCTTTGACCATTCACGGCCGTACCCGTGCGCAGATGTACACGGGCGAGGCTGATTGGACGTTGATAGGCAAGGTCAAGGAGAATCCCCGAATGACCATCCCGATCATAGGGAACGGCGATATTGACTCTCCCGAACGAGCTAAAGAGTGTTTCGACCGCTATGGGGTGGATGCCATAATGGTAGGACGCGCCAGTTTCGGGAGACCATGGATTTTCCGTGAAATAAAGCATTATCTTGAAACGGGTGAAAAGTGGCCCGATCCGGGATTTGAGTGGAAGATGGATGTACTGAAACAGCAGATCCGGGAGAGCATAGCCCGCCTTGACGAACGCAGGGGAATTATACATATGAGGCGGCATCTGGCCTCCACCCCTCTCTTCAAGGGGCTGGAGAACTTCCGTCGCACACGCATAGAGATGTTGAGGGCCGAAACGGCGGATGAGCTGTTTGGAGTTTTGGACAGGATAAGTTCACAATGGGGGAAGGCATGAAGAGGGAGGATTTTGAAATAATGTCCCCGGCAGGATCATGGGAATCGCTTGCAGCGGCATTTCAAGCCGGTGCCGGCTCCATCTATTTCGGGGTGGAGAGTCTGAATATGCGCTCCCGCAGCGCCAGCCGGTTTACAGTGGATGATCTGAGGCAGATTGCGGAGGATTGTGAAAGACGCGGCGTAAAGAGCTATCTGACCCTGAATACGGTCATGTACGATGAGGATATTCCGCTTATCCGTGAGATAGTCGATGCTGCTTTGGAGGCGCGAATATCGGCCGTAATTGCGAGCGACATAGCCGTAATGGCCTACTGCCGGGAGGTGGGAATGGAGGTGCATATCTCCACGCAGCTCAACGTGAGCAACTTCGAGGCACTGAAGTTTTATGCGCAGTTTGCCGATGTGGTGGTACTGGCGCGTGAACTGAATCTGGAGCAGGTGGCCGAAATATACCGCCGGATAAGGGAAGAGAATATATGCGGGCCGTCGGGAGAGCAGGTGCGGATTGAGATGTTTTGTCACGGAGCCTTGTGCATGGCTATAAGCGGAAAGTGCTATCTCAGTCTCAATGAACTTGGAGCCAGCGCAAACCGCGGAGCCTGTATGCAGGTGTGCCGCAGGGGATACATAGTAAAGGACCGTGAGAGCGATATTGAGCTGGCAGTGGAAAACCAGTATATAATGTCGCCTAAGGATTTGAAGACAATCCGTTTCATGGACCGTATGATTGAGGCCGGAGTGAGAGTCTTCAAGATTGAGGGGCGCGCCCGGGGACCAGAATATGTGCGTACCGTGACCGAGTGCTATTCGGAGGCTATAGACGCCTGGCTGAAGGGTGAGTTTACCGATGAGAAAAAAGATGATTGGGACAGACGTCTAGCTACGGTCTTCAACCGCGGCTTTTGGGACGGCTACTATACAGGCAAACGATTGGGAGAGTGGAATGACAGATACGGTTCACAGGCCACGGAGACAAAGGTCTATGTGGGAAAGTGTACCAACTGGTTCTCCCGGCTGAGTGTGGGCGAGTTTCTCATTGAAGCCGCCGAGATCAGTGCCGGCGACAAGCTAATGGTGACGGGTAACGCTACCGGCTGCATAACCTTTGCGCTTGTCGATCCCCGGGTTGACCTTGAGAGTGTCGAAACGGTTCCGCAGGGTGTAGCGGTCTCTTTCAGGACTCCCGAGAAGGTGCGCCGTGGGGATAAACTATATAAAGTAGTGCCACGCTGACAAGAGGAGAGTTAATGACCGACAGTTTGGACGTTAATGTTTTATAGGATGGAAACAAAATGTTTGACAGAATGAAAGTTACGACTGACGGCGTGATGTTAACGATTGAAAGGAGGGATTTTGAAGCTAAAAAACAGAGAAAGAGAAGGAGATTACTAAACATTATAATTATGAGAAAAAGACTTATTGCAATTGCGGCAATAGCCGTTTGTATCGCTGCCGGAGCACAGCAGCAGTATGAGATAAATGTGGAGAGCGGCCGTCCAAGCGGTATCATTGACGAGATGCTGTATGGCCAGCTGTTCGAACACATCTACTTTTCGGCCAACAACGGAGTGTGGCAGGAGCTGATTTACGAACGTTCGTTCGAGCCGGAACACTTTCCCGGCATCCCGCCGCGCGACGGCTATTTTGACGGCTGGTTCATGGATGATGAGGGGGTGCTTCATTCGCCTACCCGTTACGAGCAGCCGTTGTCAATCACAGAGATAGGTTCCGATGATTATGAGATCACTATGGAGGTGAACTGGCGCTCTTTCAAGTTGGCGCGCCGGGCATGGAGCGGCGGACTGATGGATATCCGTTTTGCATTCCGCAACAAGGAGGACGGGGCGCCCTACTATTTCCGCATACATGACCCATACTACGAGACACGCACCTTTACTCCGGCACAGACCGAGTCGCAGATAGCCGCTGCCGATGAAGCCAGAGCGCGTCAGGCGGTGCAGGCTCAGACTTCCACGGCTAATTTCAGTATCTCCGTCATGGCGGAACGGGAAGCCGGAGTCGGAGGCCGTACCCGCCGTGTCTCAACGTTTGAACCGCTGGTAACGGCTGCCGCCGACAAGTCGCAGGTCAACGAGGAGAGAGATTGGCACAAGTTGCGCATAAGCTGTAACGGCAATACTGTTAAGGTTTACTGGGACGACAAGGAGGTCCTTTCATACAATGAGCTTGAAAAGTCGGGAAAAAACGACCTTGTCTTCTGGGTCAACTATACGGAGGCACTGTATCGGAACATCCGGGTCACATCGGCCAACGGCAGGAGAGTCTATTTTGAGGGAACTCCCAAGGATGTGCAGATTCCCGATGTGGCACAGCAGTGGACAGGTTTCGGCCCGGGTAAGTTCAGCCTTGTCAAGGGCGATGCGGTCAATATGGACTATTCGCAGCGGATTGAGTCCGGCGCCGAGAGAAGCGGCGTATTCCAGGGGCCTCAGAACGTGGTCAAGGGTGAAAAGTTTGTCGGTTCGGTATATGCCAAGGGCGACGGCCGTCTTTCTGTGGCGCTTCGCAGGGAGGATGGCTCGTTTGTGGCATTTAAACTGTTGGGACCTGTTACGGAAGAGTGGAAGAAGTATGACTTTACCCTCGAAGCGGAATCTTATGTAGGCCCTGCCGATTTTGCGATTTGCGTACAGGAGGGAGCTATACAGATTGATCAGGCTACCATGTCAACCCAAAGGGGACTGGATGCAGGAGGATTCCGTCCCGATATTCTGCAGGCTGTAAAGGAGCTTCATCCCACCTGCCTCAGATGGCCCGGCGGCGGCTATGTTGCCCAGTACAACTGGAAATGGGGAATAGGTCCGCAGGAGGAGCGGATACGCTGGCCTCACTGGATGTGGATGGACTATGACCAGAACTGTTTCGGCACCGATGAATTCATACGTTTTTGTCGGGAGATCAATTCCGAGCCTGTCATTGTGGTAAGAGTGGGCTTTGACCGTCCTGAGAGCGAGCACGAAGCTATATTGCAGGATGCTCTTGACTGGCTGCGCTATTGCAATGAGCCTGCCACCGGAGAGTGGGGTGCCAAGCGTGCGGCCAACGGACATCCGGCGCCGTACAATGTGAAATACTGGGAGATTGACAACGAGATGTGGGAGATGGGCATAGTCAAGTACGAGGCTGCCGTACGCAAGTTCAGTACGGAGATGCGCAAGATAGACCCCTCGATCAAGATCATTGCCTGCGGCGGATTCCAGGAGGACGAGGAGTTCATAAACCGGAGCGGCAGCTATTTTGATTATATGAGCCTGCACCACTACGAGCAGCAGGGCGGTTACGCTACCGGTCCGGCACGTCTGGGACAGCAATATGACCGCTATGCGCAGATGATAGCCAAGAGTCCCAATCCAAACATAAAACTATTCATATCGGAATGGAACCTGAACAGCATAGACTGGCGTACCGGTCTCTTTGCGGGCGGTTTCCTGAATGTTTGCGAGGCGCGTGACATCGTGGCTATGGGCGCTGCTGCGCTCTTCATACGCCGCACCGATGCTCCCGACTGGAACAACGCCTTCATCAACTTTGACTACAAGGATCTGTTTAAGGCGCCCAACTGTCAGGTTACGGAGCTCTGGTATAACCATTTCTCCAAATACAGACTTGCATATACCGGCGAAACAGGCAATTTGAGCATCAGCACCACGCTCTCGGAGAATGGGGCCAATGTCATTGTCAAGGTGGTCAATCCCACCAACGAGGCTGCCACACTGCGCATTAAAGGCGATTGGCCGGCAATAGAGGGCGCTGAGTTCGAGTACTATGCTCCGGGCTCACTTACGGTGGCCAACAGTATGGAGCAGAAGGATGCCGTGGCTCTGAAGAGAAGCTCTCTGAAGCCGAGCGGTAACGATATTGTGCTGGAGGTGCCCTCTCTTTCGGCAGGTGTACTTACTATTGCGAAAAAATTTGACTAACTTTACACTTTGATAAATATGAAGAGATTTTCGTTTTTTGCGGCCATGTTTGCCGTGTTTATGATTTTAGGTTGTAAGGCTCAGGTAGCTGAGACCTATACGGACAACCGGGTTGTTGAGGATGGCGGTTCAGGCCCTTACAAGGCCATTATGGTTACCGAACCGAGCATTGAGGCCCAGACTATTTTCCGTCCGGCCGATTTGAGTGCGTTCTCAAAGAAGAATCCGCTTCCCATTCTGGTATGGGGTAACGGCGCCTGCACCAACTCGCCCTGGGAGCATCAGAACTTTTTAAGTGAGATAGCATCGCACGGATTTATGGTGGTGGCCATAGGTTACTGGCCTGCCGAGGGAGAGCGTTACAGAGGTGCAATGTCAAGGGCCGAGCAGCAGATAGAGGGTCTGGAATGGGCGATCGCCCGTAACTCCGATAAAGAGAGTCCCTACTACGGCAAGCTGGACGTCAATAATATTGCTGCGGCAGGTATGTCGTGCGGCGGCTTGCAGACTCTTGCGAACTGCGCCGATGAGCGTCTTAAGACTATAATGATATGTAACAGCGGCTCGTTCATCAATCCCGGCGCGGCGGTACCCAATATGCCTATGCCCGCTAAGGAGGATCTCAATAAGATACATACTCCGACTCTCTATCTGCTTGGCGGACCATCGGACATAGCTTACGAAAACGGTATGGATGACTTCAACCGTATAAATCATGTTCCGGTTTTTGCAGCCAACTATCCTGTGGGTCACGGAGGTACATACGGACAGCTTCACGGCGGCGAGTTTTCGGTTGTGGCTTTGGCATGGCTGCAGTGGCAGCTCAAGGGCGATAAAGAGGCCGGTGCCATGTTCACGGGCAGTCCCTGCGGTCTGGCGTCACGCCCCGACTGGACGGTTGACAAGAAGAATATCGATTAAATTATCAGAATAAAAAAGAGAAGAAAGAAGAAAAATGAAAGGAATTGTTTTGGCCGGCGGCAGCGGAACGCGCCTTTTCCCCATTACCAAGGGGGTAAGTAAGCAACTGCTTCCCGTTTATGACAAGCCGATGGTATATTACCCCATAAGCGCACTAATGCTTGCGGGCATACGGGAGATACTTATCATATCCACTCCTCAGGATCTGCCGGGATTAAGGCGTCTGCTTGGCGACGGGTCGGACTTTGGGGTGAGTTTTGCATATGCCGAACAGCCCAGTCCCGACGGTCTGGCGCAGGCTTTCATAATAGGCAGGGAGTTTATTGGCGATGACTGCGCATGTATGGTACTTGGGGATAATATTTTCTACGGCAGCGGTTTCACGGCCAAACTCAGGGAGGCTGTGCGTACCGCCGAAGAGGAGGGCAAGGCTACCGTCTTCGGATACTGGGTGAGTGATCCGGAGCGTTACGGTGTAGCCGAGTTTGATGATGCCGGCAACTGCCTTTCAATAGAAGAGAAGCCGGCCAAACCCAGGAGCAACTATGCGGTGGTAGGACTCTATTTCTACCCCAACAAGGTGGTCAGGGTGGCGCAGGAGATCAAGCCGTCGGCTCGCGGTGAACTGGAGATAACCACCGTTAACCAGCATTTCCTCGGTGACGGAGAGCTCAAAGTACAGTTGCTGGGACGCGGATTTGCATGGCTTGATACCGGCACACACGATTCGCTTAGCGAGGCATCGACCTTTATGGAGGTGCTGGAGAAACGTCAGGGACTGAAGATAGGTTGTCTGGAGGCCATTGCCTACCGTCACGGATGGATTGATGCCGACAAGCTCAAGGAGCTGGCGCAACCTATGATTAAGAATCAGTACGGACAGTATCTGCTCAAGCTGGCCGAAGAGAATTATTCCATCGGCGGAACCTCTTGCAGAAAAAAATAGGAAAATAGGAAAAGAATAATAGATGAATATACTTGTCACCGGAGGTGCCGGATTTATAGGCTCGCACACCATTATTGAACTCTATAAGGCGGGTCATACCGCCGTTGTGGTTGACAATCTCAGCAACTCCGGCAGAGAGAGTCTGCAACGGGCAGCCGGGATAATCCGTTCCGAGGTGCTTTCTCTCGACAGAGAGTTTCGGGAGATACCTTTCCACCAAGTTGATGTACGCGACCGGGCGGGACTGGACAAGGTGTTTAAGCAGTATAGGTTCGATGCCTGCATACATTTTGCGGGGTTGAAGGCGGTGGGAGAATCGGTCTTAAAGCCGGTTGAGTATTACGAGAACAACATAACAGGTACTCTGACTCTGGTTCAGGCAATGCGTGAGCATGGGGTTAAGAATATGATATTTTCGTCGAGTGCAACGGTTTACGGGAATCCTGAAGTAATTCCCATTACCGAGGAGTGCCCCAAAGGGAAATGTACCAACCCCTACGGCTGGACCAAGAGTATGCTGGAGCAGATCCTGACCGATATTCATAAAGCCGATCCGGAGTGGAACGTGGTGCTTTTGCGATACTTCAACCCGATAGGTGCGCATCCAAGCGGGCTGATAGGCGAAGATCCCAACGGTATTCCCAACAATCTCATGCCCTACCTGACCCAGGTAGCGATTGGAAAGCGCGCCGAACTTGGCGTTTTCGGCAATGATTACGATACCCCCGACGGTACGGGTGTGCGTGACTATATCCATGTGGTTGACCTGGCACGCGGACATGTGAGCGCCTTGAAAGCCATTACAAACAAGTTGGGTCTTACAATCTATAATCTGGGCACCGGACAGGGCTATTCGGTTCTGGATGTGATAAATACATTCGAGAAGGTGAACAAGGTGAAGGTGCCCTACAGCATCAAGCCCCGCCGTACCGGCGACATTGCAACCTGCTACAGCGACCCTTCAAAGGCATGGCGCGAACTGGGTTGGAAGGCAGAGTTCGGACTGGAGGAGATGGTTCGGGACAGTTGGAACTGGCAGTGTAAGAATCCGGACGGGTATTGATCTATGCTGAAACTGAATACACCCGTTGAGATCAGGCCGCTTGAAAAGAGGTTTTCCTATAGGGACAGCATACTCTTTATAGGCTCCTGTTTTGCCGACGAAATGGGCCGCCGCTGTGAGGAGCTCTATTTTGACACCTTAACAAACCCCTTCGGAGTGCTTTTCAACCCCTGTTCGGTAGCCCAGTGTCTAGGCCTGTTGGAGGGGTACGGTATAAACTCCTGCGGATGCTCTTTTGTTCCCGAAGATGTCATAGAGACTCCGGACGGCTACTGTTCGTTCCATCATCACGGCAGTTTCTGCCGGTCCACGCCCGAAGAGTTTCTCGACGATGCCAACCGTGCGCTGGCTGAGGGTTCGGAGTTCTATTATCGCGAAGGCTGGGTGGTAGTGACACTCGGCACCGCATTTATCTACACCGACAGAGAGAGCGGTCAGCCGGTGTCAAACTGTCATAAGCTGCCTCAGGAGCGCTTTGAGCGGACTATGATTGATGTGGAACGGGTCTATGATATGCTGAGCCAATATGTGGCTGCCCGTCCTGACAGACAGTGGGTGTTTACGGTGAGTCCCGTGCGGCATCTGGCCGATGGGCTGCATGCCAACCAACTGAGCAAGGCAACTCTGCATTTAGGTATAGAAAAGTTGGTCTCCCGTTACCCTAACGCGCACTATTTCCCCGCCTACGAAATAATGATGGACGAGTTGCGCGACTACCGTTTTTATGCCGATGATATGATGCACCCTTCGCAGCTTGCGGCCAGTTATATATTCGGTAAGTTTATGGAGTGGGCGTTCTCCGACAGCGACCGTCCGCTATTGGCCGAAGCTGAAAATGTACGCTCCATGATGCAGCACCGTCTGCTCAACCCCGGCACCCCGCAGGCCGCACAATTTGAACGCCGGCGCAATGAGGCTCTGGCATCTCTCTTAAAAAAAATCCGCAGTTGATTTAAATAAGTTTACCGGCGTTTAAACATTGATCTCTATCATTCCGCCGAAGGGTATAAGCCCCTCAAAGATATCTTTCAGTTCGGTCTGGCCGGCATATACTTTTGCGCAGGCCAGCACGCCGCCGTGAGCAAATATGAGTACGTTCTTTGCTCCGCTCTCTTTCAGGCTGTCCAGAAACGAGGAGACGCGGTTATAGATATCCCTGAATGATTCTCCGCCGGGGATGGGGGTATCGACAAAATGGGTGTGCCAATTTTTAATATTGGGGTCATCAATTTCGTCATACATCATCATTTCCCAATCACCGAAGTTGAGTTCTTTTATACGGTCATCCATAAGCGGCTCGGGATAGCCGCAGAATTCGGCAAGTCTGCGGCAACGTGTGAGCGGGCTGCTGCAGACAACATCGAACCGGATATCGGGAATAGCGTTGCGCACTACAGCAGCTTCGGCGGGAAATGTGTCGGTCAACGGGACATCGGTCTGTCCGTAGCATGTTCCGGGTATTACGTCAACCGATGTGTGTCTAATAAGAACTACTTTCATTGGGAAATTGTTTATAATTTGTGAGAGTTCACAAATGTAACGAAAAAATATTAATTTTGCATGCAAAAAAGAGTTGAGGTGATGATTCAGATTGAAAAAATGGTTCACAAATATGTGATCAAGAATTTCGAATGTGATTGTAAGGAGAAGTTAAGACTGCGCACATTACTCAATATGCTTCAGGATATAGCCGACGATAGTGCTAATGACATTGGTATTGGTTATGAACATCTGCGTACCGTAGGCAAAGCGTGGGTGCTTATGGCTATGAATGTACAGATAGACTATATGCCTGATCTTCAGGATGAGATAACTCTGAAAAGTTGGCCGTCCGACGAATCGGCCCTCTATACCGAGCGTGAATTTGAGGTGTGGAACTCTGAAGGAAAACGCATAATAAGGGCTGCCAGCCAGTGGATAGTCATAGATTTTGCCTCACGGCGCCCCGTTCAACTGCGCAGATATCTGCCCGAGTATGAGCCCATCCGCGAGAAGGTCATTTCCGGTAACCGTTTCCCAAAACTTCCTGCAATTGAAAGCGAAGACTACAGCGAGAAGTTTTTGGTAAGGTACGATGATATTGACCGCAACAATCATGTCAACAATGCTATCTATCCGCTTTGGGCAAGTGAGAGTCTGGAACCTGATTTTCGTTTGAGCCACGAACCGGCAAGTATGCTGATAAATTTTAAGAAAGAGGGACTGTTTGGCGAAAAGATAGGGGTCAGCACCCATCTGGAGAACAAAACGTCAATGCACAGCATCACGGCCCTTAGTGACGGTCGCGAATTGGCCCGGGTCAGATTTACCTGGCGATGAGGTTAATGATGCAGAAAACAGAAATTTTTTTGTAATCTTTTTGAAATGATGGAAATAGTCTGTATTTTCGTCACTATATTATAGTTGGTAACAGTCAATTCTAATCTTACATGTCTTATGAAAAAATTCTCCTTAATTATTTTGCCGGTATTATTTTGTGCTGCATGCAGTAAGACGCCGGTAACAGAGCTTAAGTTGAATGACAAGGAGTATTTTGAGGATCGGGGTGTCAATGTCTTGGTCTTCAGCAATACTTTTTCCGGCGGGTTCAATGATGAAAAGAACTCGGGTATAGAGATTATACATCACGGAGTGAGGACAGTCCAGGGCGGTGCCGTACGTCTGTCCAAAACACCTGAGCAGTGGGATCTTGTTCCCGCTTCGCCATCACGCACGGTCGATGCAGAGAACAATTCGATTGAGGTTACCATGCGTTACAACGATTACGACTTTGATTCACGTGTCGTTGTTACCGGTATAGGCGGCGCTGTCGAGATAGCCGTATGGCTGGACGAACCGGTGCCTGAATTTCTTGCCGGTAAAGCCGGATTCAATCTGGAGTTCCTGCCGTCACAGTACTGGGGCAAGACCTATTTCATGGATGGTCGTCCCAACCGTTTCCCGCGCTATGCCGTGAGCGATACCGAAGTGCTTCCCAACAGAGAGAAACCCAGGCAGTTTAAGGGTTTCAGGACCTATGATGACCGCGGTACTGATATGTTTGTCGATCCGCTGCCGTTGGAGACGGGTCACAACATGCTGATTGCTCCCGATGCTCCGGAGCGCATGATAAAGATAACATCGGATGACGCTCTTCTGGAGCTTTATGACGGCCGTATGATTGCCCAGAACGGATGGTTCGTATTGCGCAGTCTGCTTCCTGCCGGAAAGACGGGTAAGGTGGTCACATGGATAGTCGAGCCGCATTCGGTCCCCGGTTGGATAAGGGAACCCAACATCGGATTCTCTCAGGTCGGTTATGTGCCTTCACAACCCAAGGTAGCCGTTATTGAGCTTGACAAGATAGACAAGCCTCTATCTAAAGCTTCAATCTACAAGGTAAGCGACGACGGAAGCGAAAAGTTGGTCTATACGGGCAAAACCAACGTATGGGGTGAATATTATAAGTACAATTATGTGAAGTTCGATTTCACTACAGTCACCGAGCCGGGTGTCTATTTTATAAAGTACGGGAAAAATAAGACCGGTAATTTTATTATTGACAATTCGGTCTATAACTGGATTACCGATGCCACAAGTGATGTCTGGATACCTATCCACATGAACCATGTGACCGTAAACGAGGCATACCGTATCTGGCACGGCGAACCGTTTAAGGAGGGCTACCTGCAGGCTCCTCAGAGTGACCACTTTGATCTGCACTCACAGGGTCCCAATACAAATACGAAATATAAACCGTTAGAGCTTATACCGGGACTTAATGTGGGCGGTTTCTTCGATGCAGGCGACTTTGACATCGAGACCGGTTCCAACATCAATGTGGTACAGAATCTCGTTGCGGCGTGGGAACTGTTCAAGCCTATGCGTGACGCGACCTTTGTAAGTGAGGAGCAGAGATATGTTGACCTGCACCGTCCGGACGGCAAGCCCGACATTCTACAGTACATTGAACATGGTGTTCTGAACCTTCTGGCCCAGGCCGAGATCATAGGTTTTATGTCCCAGACTCTTTCCAACTCGGTTCTGGATAACTACCATCATTTAGGCGATGCGGCCACTATTACCGATGGTCTGCATTATGATCCGAGATTGCCAAAATATACCAAGTCGGCCGATGGTAAATCAAGCGGCACGCCCGATGATATGTGGGCATTTACCAACCGTAATCCCAGTCAGGATTTCAATGCTGCCACAATGTTTGCCGCTGCCAGCCGTGTATTGACCGGTTACAACGATGACCTTGCAAAGCGTTGCCTGACTCAATCCAAAAGGTTGATGGCCGAGGCAACAGAGCTCATGTCAAACCGTGATCAGGGACGTGCCGGCGCTGCAGGCAGAACCAGAAGCATGGGTAATATGGCTACAAATCTGCAACTTTATATATCGACAGGCGAGCAGTCATACCTTGATCAGTTCGAGCTGCAGATATGGCCTGCTCTGGAGCGCAGTGCAAGCGGTACCATCCGTACAGCTATGGATGCCATACCTTATATGGACAGCGAATACAAGGAGAAACTCCGTCCCTACGTTGAGAAGTTTAAGGAGTATATGGATACGTTCGATCAGAACAATCCCTATGGAGTGCCTATCGGTGAGGGTAACTGGGCCGGCAGCGGTGCTGTGGTCAATTTCGGTACGACTGCATGCTTTGCCAACCTTTATTTCCCCGATATTATCGACAAGAGCTACGCCTACAAGGCGGCCGCCTTTATGTTTGGCTGCCATCCCTACCATAACTACTCGCTTGTGGCAACCGTAGGTGCGGCTCGTCCTAAGGAGGTATTCTATGGCAATAACAGGGCCGATTTCTCATTCATACCCGGAAACGTGGCTCCCGGCCTGCTATTCCGCAGACCCGATCACTTTGAGAACTATGACGATTGGCCATTCCTGTGGGGACAGAACGAGGGGACGATTGCCGGCAATACCGGATACCTTATTTTCGGTGAGGCCTTCAAGAATTTGGTTAACGATAATAGGTAGTTGTGGTTTAAGCGACGATGCTATAATTATCAAACAAGAAAATAGAATCTCATGAATATTGAAAAAATATTCAGACAGAGACAGGATGGGCAGTAGCCATCCTGTTTCTGCTTCGGCAATATTCTGTTGGGAGTAGGTCTGTATGTTTTGATATGATTTGTGTTATATGTTTAAAACATTAAATATGAAAAAGGGAATTCTTATAATTCTGATGTCGGTTTGCGCAGTTTGGGCAAGTGCTCAGGAAGAAGAGACAATGCCGAAGCTGAACAAGATGAATATGGTGGTAAAGGAGTGGAATACTGATGTCAAGACCAACAAGAAGTTTATGGACCGTGTCACTACCTATAATTCTGACGGAAAGAAGATCGATGAGATAGAGTATAATATCAGCGGCCAGAAATGGCGTAAGCGTTATGAATATGATCAGAACGGCATGGTCTTTCGGGAATTTGTCTATAACGAAAAAAATGTACTTGATAATTACAAGAGATTCGAATACAATGAATTCGGTAAGAAAAAGACACAATATACATACGATGCAAAGGGCAAACTAAAGACAATAAAGGTGTTTGAATACATTACGCAGGATGCAGGAAAGTAATCACATATCGTTTATGGAACAGATGGCGAAATTCGAGTCTATCTCCCTTGAGGAGTTGGACTCGATAAAGCTTATGAACCGTATCGATACGAAGTATATTACCAACGAATCAGTTCTGCTTGAGGTTTTGAAAGATGCGGCGGCTGCCGGTTATAGAGCGCTTGAGGTCAATGATTTCAGGGTGAGTCCCTATGACTCAATATACTATGATACCGATGATTTGAAGATGTTTCAAGATCATCATAACCGCAGGTTGATACGTCAGAAGGTGCGGACCCGTTCATATGAGAGTTCGGGCTCGACATTTCTTGAAATAAAACGCAAAAACAACAAAGGCCGTACCAAAAAGAAACGCACAATAATCCCCTCTTGCGATTTTTCCGATTTTCGGCAAAACAGCGATGCAGTCGATTATCTTACACGACATTCGGCTTTCACGGTAGAGCAACTCTCGCCGGTGTTGGAGACTATGTTCAATCGCATCACTCTGGTCAACCCGGCTAAGACCGAGAGACTGACCATTGATGTCTGTATCAAATTCAGAAATTTCAAGACAAAGACAGATGCTTCACTCAACAACGCAGTTATAATCGAACTTAAACAGGATGGACGGGTCCCCAGTCAGATTAAGGAGATCCTTTTAAAACATAGGGTTAAACCTTCACGTATAAGTAAATACTGCATAGCTATAACTCTAACAGATCCCGATGCACGTTCGAACCGTTTCAGACCCAGAATACGTAATATAGAGAAGATAATAAACCAAAGATTAGATACGCTATGATTTCAATGCAGGAGTTGGGCGATTATACTATCGCCGATGAGGATTTTTTTGATTTCCAGACCATAACCGAAGCTATGATGACGACAACTCAGAGCATGGTTGAACTTCTTATAAGGTTTTTCCTGAATCTTATAATATGTTGGGTAATAGTTCAGTTCTTCTACTATAAGAAGAGCCGTCGTCGTGACTACTATTTCACCTTCATGATCTTTTCATCGGCCATGCTTATGCTGCTCTATATAATGGGCAATGTCGAGGTCGGAGTAGGGCTTACCTTGGGTCTGTTTGCTATTTTCGGTGTGATTAGATACCGTACCGAGACGGTGCCGATCCGTGAAATGACCTATCTGTTCGTGATTATAGCCCTTGCTGCCGTGAACGGATTGGCACCTCTGTATAAGCTTGTCGGTACGGTCACCGACAACATCCATTACGAGCTTTCATGGGGAACCACGTTGATCACGGTTATTTCAAACTTATTGATAGTGCTCCTTATAAGTGTCTGGGAGAGCGACCGGATTCTTAAACATACCTCAATGAAATTGGTCCTTTACGATCGCATTGAGCTTATAGTGCCTGAACGCAGGGAGGAACTTATTGCCGACCTTGAGGAGCGCATAGGCTTAAAGGTCGATAATGTTGAGATAGGACATGTGGATTTCCTCAAGGATTCGGCCTTCGTTAAGATATACTACACTTTGGAGAAAGGGCAGACAGCTGCTATTGATACGATTACCAAGGCCAACCAGTTTATCGAACAGTAGCCTCTGAGCCGTTTTTGGACAGTAAGCTCTAAAACAGTTTATTATAACGATAAGATTACGAGGAACATACTTTAAACTCCGGGATAAAAAAAGATAAGCATACGCAGATGCTTATCTTTTTGTGGTGCCACCAGGGATTGATGTATCCTTGTAAGCACTTGTATCTTAACGCTTTGCCTTTGGCTTCTATAAAAAAGCCACGAGACTGGCACGTTTAATCTACAAAAGAATTCACCTTATTTCAGAAACACGTTACGTGCACATGTGAATTTCAACGATGCAAAGATAAGCATAAATCGGCTTACACGCAAGTCTCGTGGCGTTTTTAAGAGTGTTATTATAGGTATTTTAACACTTCAAACTACTCCTTGCCGAATACATCATAGAAATTCTCTTGCATTATCCGTTCTACATCGGATTCTTTATACAAGATTCGTCCTCCTATGTGGTAATATGGCAATATTCCATTCTTCCCTTAAATTCTATTAGTAATCGAATAATTTTTATTACTTTTGCACTAAGTATATGACAAAAATTTGAAAACATTGATTCGATATCGGTTTGTATGATTGACAAGGCATTGGCATATGTAGTCCAGTCCATACTTGAACAAGCTCACCGCCCTTCTCCCGTGCTTCAAGACCTTTATCTGCTTGATGTTTTCGTGAATATAAATTCCTACAAGGTAACACCAGACATACGCAACCATAATGATAGCAAACAGATTCGACATACGATCAAGATTCCTGACATGCGAGCCTTCTATATTGAACCCGCTGGATTTCAGGCCTTTGAAT